>ERZ724524.309-NODE-309-length-31362-cov-12.450283_pt1 | contig 31362 bp, 34 predicted proteins | sample MGYA00376057_ERZ724524 | MGnify/ENA primary metagenome ERZ724524 (study PRJEB28724, sample SAMN07190888) | wastewater metagenome | isolation source: influent of sewage treatment plant in Hong Hong | place: USA: Christiansburg, Virginia | collected 2016-03-01 ...
ACGATAACTTTCAAACTATAACGCTGCCAGTACCTTCAGGTTGAATGGGTATATAAGCCGCTAAAGCCAGTTTTTTATAATCCACCCTAAGCACGTTCTTGATTTTGATACTCAAAAAGCTTTTTTGATTTTATCAACCCTCAAAAAGACCTTTACTCACAAGCCAAAGTTGTAAATGCACTTTACAACTTACTTTTGCTAGAAATTATTTTTTACCCATGCAAAATAGGCGTACTGGCAGGGCTTTACGGTATCTAGCAAAGCCCCAAAGATTCTTTCTAGCAAGCTAAAGGCCAAATATGTCAAAAGTAACGGGGGACGACAAAATGCACATACAGCAACAAAACACACAAACTTTTAAAGCGGTTGTTACGCCAGTACAAGGCGACCGTTTATTAAGACAGGCAGAGGTAGAGTACAAAACAGGCGTAAGCCGTTCTGCCATGTATGAGGGAATTCGTAAAGGGACGTTTCCTGAGCCAGTCCGTTTAGGTAATAACTCTGTCGCTTGGCTTTGTAGCGAGATTGACGAGTTTATTAACCAAAAAATTGCAGCGCGTAATCAAAAGCGTGCTTAATTGATTAACCAAGAGATAAACACCATGAATACCACCACCATTAAGTTTAACGGTCAAACATTAACGCTATCGAGTGACGATGTTTTAGCCCTTGAGGCGGCCTTAATTCAGGCGCGTAAGTCACCTAATCAAGAGATACAGCAAATGACCAATTCGGGCATTATTTTGGTGTCTTCTACGGGAGCAAATGGCGGCAAATTTAGCCGCTCATTACGCCCTACTGACTGCATTTTAGCCCCTACTGCTAAGCCAATTTACTCACAAAGCCAAGCTGTAGAAACAGACTGCTAACACGCTTTAACTCCCTAATTTAATCGAGCGCAAAAAACGGCACTAAAACCGCCGTGTGGATTTTTGCGCCCAAAAATTGGCTTAACGTGTTGTTTTTTATAAAGAGGTAAACGCCATGCACTTACTTATTGAAGCCTACGGGCAATTGTTATCCATAGATTTTGCCGCACTTGATGCCTTAAAAACGGCCATTAACAAGGCAGTTGGTGAGTCACCACGCCCTAAAGTTGCCGAGCCGAGTGTGGTAGGGATTATTCAAGCGCGTTCTTTGGGTGAGACCTTGTTAATTAAGGCGGCAAATCAACAAATAAGCATTATTTCGCAAGATGTGCCTGTGTTGCAAGAAGCCTTAAACAATGTGGGTAATGTCTTAAATACACCCTTAACGACTGTAACCAACTTTGGCGCGATTGGCGTGATGTGTTATGCGCCACTGGAGGAGGTTTTGCCCACCTAAAGGCAAAAAAATGGCGTTAAAAAGCCCGAATGGCACGCTAAATACCATCGGGCTAGTACTGATTTTTTATCAAACTGCAAAAGGAGCATAGCACAATGTGTATGCCAGTCAATTCATTTTTAAGCGGCTTGGTGCAAGACTTCCCAGCCTTTACAAGCCAAAGCAATATGCTTAGGTATCAATGCCGCGCCGCTACTGTAGGCGGTAATGGTTCGCCTAGACAAGCCCAATTCTTGAGCGGCAGTGGTCAAAGACAGTTTATTAGCGGCCATCCAGTTTTTAAAGTCGGTGGTGGACATAATATCGCCGTTTTGTTCCAGTGCGAGGCGATACAAGGTACTCGCGGCTATCTCAATATCATCACCCCATGTTATATCAAAGCCCCATTTGCCGACTTGTGCTTGTTTAAAAATGGTGATTTTTTTGAGCGGTTGCAGCACCACAAAACGCTTGATGTACGCGCTCAAGTCAATGGTGTGTTGTTTGCCATTGTGCCAAGTAATTTGCAGCTTGTGGGCAGTCAAGACTTGTATGGCTGCAATTTGCATTTTGCTAGTCATGGTTTAGCCTCTCTCATTTTGTTGTTGCCACACTTGCTTGAGGTGGTCAATGTTTTGACTTGCCCAAGCCAGTGCAGCTTTAAGAGCTTTTGGATTCGCGCCTTTACCCAATATCTGCAAGCCGTCAATAGTCACCAACGATTCACCGTCAGGCGTTTGCACATGAAAATGTGGCGGCGCATGGTCGTCAGGGTAAATTTTGATTTTCCAGTTACTGGCATGGTGTACGGTAGTCATGCAAATAATACTAGAGCAAATTTTTCTCTATTACAATATTTTTCTAATATCCCCTTGACGACAGCCACAGACGCGACCAATAATAACGCCACTGACCCACATGGTCAGGCAGGTTTGGTCGCCTGTATCAGAAGTCAGCGCACAACCGCGCTTCGCGGTTTTTTTGTGCGTGCCGTATGGTTTCGTGCTTGTTATGACGGGCTGTATGGGGACACCTTCGGGTGTGCCAGTGCTGACTACTGGTCGACCAACCCTGTACAGTCCGTCACCCGATGCTTGGTCGCTTCTGGTGATGGGTTTAATAAACCTATAGTCAGAGTCGATATTATGACAACCCTCGCCCAAAATCCGTCTAGTGTTAGTCAAACACTGGCCGCCGTTATTTGTATTTTACAAAGCCTTAATGCTGATACCTACACCCATACACGCGCTATTTTAGCCGCTTTACAGGCTCATGGTATTAAGCGTGATTTACGTTCGGTACAGCGTTATTTAGTGGCCTTGTGTGACTACTCCCTTGTAGAGCATGACAACCATCATCCCAAAGGCTGGAAGCTACGCACCAACCCCAACAAATACGCCGTAGAAGCGATTTTGGCAATGGGGGTGCAATCGTGAATCCACGCAATCCTTTACCCCGTTTAAGTCCTAAACAATACGCGCAAGCCGTGCGTCAATGTTTGCCTGTTAAACAAGACGTTATCACTTGGCAAGCTAAACCCTTAGACGGTGAATTTTGGCAGGTTGTGACCCACAAAGGCGAAACATTGGCCACAGTTTCTGACACGGTAACACAGCCCAAAATCAGCGCACAAAATGCCGCGCAGTTAATGGCCGATGCCCCTCAACTGCTTAATGAATTGGCCTTAGCACATAAAATCATTTGCGCCGCTTTATCTGTAATGAATACTCAAACCAAAGGCCAATGGGCAGACAAAAACGCGTTATTAGGTATTGATGGCGAAGGCAAAATTCGTGCTAACGAACGCTTAGCGTTATTGGCTAAACATCGCCATTTAGGGGGTGTGTAATGAGTCTTAATTATCTTTGCCCCGAAAAAGAAATGCGTAGGTTAGATATTTTGGATGCACATTTGCACGTTTTGCAGTCGTTGGCAATTTGTATCGACCCTCAATATCCCCTAGATATTTCCCCCGAAAAATTAGCAACCATGCTTTACACCTTGAGCAATGAGTTTACCGACACCTTATCCAGCATTAAGGCGTACACAGATAGCCAAAAAAAGGGGCATAACCATGAATAAACCACAATATGCGTGTGTTCCAAGTGCGGACGGTATATGCGAAATGGTGACTACCTTAGCCCTATGCCATGAGCCAAGTGTACTGGCAGGCGTAAAGGCGGCGGAGGATTGGCTTAATAGCGTACAACAGCTAACTAAAGAAACTAGCTTTATGTTTAGCTTTGAATGTATGGCGCAAAAATCACTTGAGCAACCCTTAGCAGAGAGACAGCCGTTTAAAATTGGTTATGCCTTACGTTTAGAGCAACGCCTTTTATCTTTGTCACAACAAAGCATGATAGCCCGTTTTAATAACATCCTAGAGAGCTATTTAGATAGCTTGTATCAAGGTATGGGTAAAAATACCAATGACTTAAAAGTAAAGGCATTTGCCCGTGTTGAGCAAGCCTATGAGTTTGGCTTGCTGACCTTTGAACAAGCCGAAAAATGGCGTTATCAGGTATTAAACGCGGTTAATGTGGGCGAAATAAAAGACTCCCTTAAAAAGTCTAATAGGGGGCAAGCATGAGCGCATCACAAATAAAAGCCACTATCCAGCAAGTGGCTATGGCTGCCCTTAATAACTCAATATTGCTTGTGCCTGAGTGGTTGCCTAATGGCAAACGCTATAAAACCGAATGGCTGGCTAAAAATCCTGCCCGTGGCGACCGTCAAGTAGGTTCTTTTAGCGTGTCTTTGCTTACGGGCAAATGGCACGACTTTGCCGATAGCCGTGTAAAAGGCGGTGACTTGGTGGGCTTATTGGCCTATTTACAAGACTGTAAACAATGGCAAGCCGCGCAAATGATTGATAGCCGTTTAGGTTTAGGTTTTTTTAAGCAATCAGGTCAAGCTAATACCATAGATGCAAGCAAACAAGCCGCCTCGCTAAGATTGGCACAAGAACGCCAAAAACAAGCACAAGCACGAGAACAGCACGACCGCAAAGCCGCCAAAGAACAAGCATTATGTATGTGGAATAACGCCCAAAAAGCCGACACACAACACCCGTATTTGTGTGAAAAGAGCGTTTTGCCTTATGGCTTACGTCAAAGTAAAACGGGCAATTTGCTTGTGCCTGTTTGCTTTGAGGGGGAGTTAGTCAACTTACAACAAATTACCCCACAAGGGCAAAAACGCTTTTTAGCAGGTGGCCAAGTTAAAGGCTGTTATACCCCCATCGGGCGCGTGCAAACAGGCCAACGGCTTTATGTGTGCGAGGGGTGGGCAACAGGGGCAACCTTGCACCAACACACAGGCCACGCAATCGCTTGTGCCTTAAATGCAGGCAATTTAAAGCCTGCTGCTTTGGCTTTACGCGCCCGTTATGGCAATGACTTAGAGATTGTTATTGCAGGCGATGACGACCGCCATAACCAAGATAATACAGGCCGAAAAATGGCTAATGATGCCGCATTAGCTATAGGTGCATTGGCTATTTTTCCTGAGTGGCCACCTTATGCGCCAAGTGATTTAACTGATTTTAACGACCTTGCCGTGTGGCAAATGCAACAGGAGGCAAGCGCATGAATCAATTTGCTAAGCCCACAGCTTTAAACGATACAGAGCAAGAGCTAGACGGGCAAGAGCGGCCTTATTATGCCGTTTATGAACACAATACCATTGTTGACGCTAAGCCCTATAGCTCGGGGGTATGGTTTCACGGCATTAAGCATAGTAATCATCCTGATAGCGAGGGTGTTCCTTTTGATGAATGGCTATGCGCCCCGTTATGGGTAGATGCCGAAACAATTAGTACCGATGACGGCAAAGTGGGGCGGTTATTGCGCTTTTACCATCATGGTAAGTTTAATGAATGGGTGATGCCAATGGAGGCGATTGCAGGCAGTGGCGAGGAGGTTTTAAAGGTATTGATGGGTAAAGGCTTAAAAGTTAATTATCCGTTAAGGCGTAAAATTATTAGCTACATAGCCCTTAAACACCCCCAGCGTATTTTAGAAACCACCTACAAGACAGGCTGGCATAAATCGGGTGCATTTGTTTTGCCCCATCAAGTGCTAGGGGGTAATCAGGTACGTTATCAAGATTCAGGCAAGGCGGCGGCGATATTTGCCATTCAAGGAACGCTAGCAGCTTGGCAAAAAGAAGTTGCCTTGTTATGTGTAGGCAATCCTGTACTTATTTTGTCGGTATGTTGCGCGTTAGCAGGAACAATACTCTTTAAAGTGAGTGTTAAAGGCGGTGGCGTACACTTGGTAGGCGATTCATCAAGCGGTAAATCTTTAGCTCAAGAGCTTGCCGCGTCTGTATGGGGACACCCCGAAACATTTGCCGCCTCATGGGATGTTACCAAAGGCGGTATCGAAATTGAGGCCGCCTCACGCAATGATACGGTGTTAATTTTAGACGAAATTAAACGTGCCGACCCCTACAAAGTGCAAGAAATGGCCTATGCCATTGCTAACGGCATGGGCAAAAGTACCATGACCCGTGAGCGTGAGGGACGCGCCAAGCTCACTTGGCGCGTATTAGCCTTATCGAGTGGCGAGCGTTCGTTATCCGAACACGCCGCGATTGCTGGCAGTCCTGCCCATGCAGGGGCAGAGTTGCGTATGGTGGACGTAAATGCAGGGACACGCACTTACAAAGCCTTTGATTATTTGCATGGCTTAGCCAATGGCCAGATTTTTCATGGTCAATTAACTAAATCTAGCCGCAAACACTATGGCCATGCAGGCGTGGCAATGGTGGAGCATTTACTTAAACAAACAGACGATAATTTTTATTTAAATGCGTTTAGTGAAATGCGAAAAGCGTTTGATACTCAAAGCCCACAAGCTGGCCGTGTAGCCGACCGTTTTGCGGTAATGGCTTTGGCTGGTGAGTTAGCCATAGGTTACGGCATTTTGCCGTGGCCAGTTGGTACAGCCCAAAATGCGTGTCATTTACTGTTTAACGAATGGCTGGCAACCGTTGGTAATGGCAATAGTGAAGATAAGCAAATAGCCCAAGCTCTAGCCGATTTTATCGCAAAACATGGGGATAGCCGCTTTTCTAACATGAGCGATAAATACGCTGCAATTGTTCATAATCGTGCAGGTTATTACCGTATTGAAGACGGCAAAAAACTCTATCTTTTTAATAATGCAGCACTCAAAGAGGCGGCACAAGGTTACAGCCTAAAACGCATTATTCAAACCCTAGAAGAGATAGGCGCATTGGCTATGAAAGATGCAGATAGACCGCAAAAAAAATTCCGTTTCCCTTTTGGTGGTGCTGACCGTTTTATTGTGGTTGACCCCGAAAAACTAGAGTAAAAAACTCAATATTTTTTGTCATTTAAGCCAATATGTATATTTTTGATTTAGGCTGTTATAAAAAAATATAACAATGCCTATGGGGTTTTTTTATGTCAAAAATAATAATTTTAAGGCTGTACCCAGTTTTTATATTGGGAACTGGTACATTTTCGGGAACTTTTTCATTTTTTTTGGGAACTGACAATCTAGTGTTATCAAGGGTTAGAGGCGAAAGTTCCCATGTTCCCAGTGTTCCAACTCCAAAACTAGAGAGAGAGAAATAAGGGGGGTACATACAGAGTAAAATTAGAGGCTTATTTTTGTCATTTAAGTCAATTGTGTTTTTTGGTGATAATTTTTAGAGAGGTGGTAAACGGCAAAAAAGCGAATTGATAAACGGCCATGATTGGCCAAAAAACAGACCTACATTTTTTTTATAAACACACTAAAGGTGATAAACCATGAGCGACACAACCACCCAATTACCCGAAAATATACAGGCCGCCAAAAACGACCATGAGGCCAAAAAACAGGCATTTATTGACAGCCGAGAGGTTTTTAAATCGGTACTAGCAAAAGCTGATAAGCATCATAAAACGGCACAAGCCGCACACAATGAATCAGAGCAAGCAGGCCAAAAATGGCGTGAGCTTTTGCGCCATACAGAGGGGGCAGTAAACAAAGAGATTAACGCCTTGCGTCATAAAGAAACAGAAAGCAAAGAGCTTGCTTTGGAGTTTGAAAAAATTGCTTTAGAGGTTATTGAGCTTGCTAAGCAAAATGAAAAAGAGGCTTATGATGCTTACCTTGAACATGGTAAGGCGTATCACTTAGTCACAACACTATATGACGAGGCAGTAACTCAAACGGCTATTAGGGAGTTATTGGCATTGCCACAAGCCAAAATTTTAGCGTGGCATTTACAGCAAATGACTCACAATAACTTAAGCGAGGTAGTGCGGATGTATGGCCGTGATGACTTGGCTCAAGGCCAAAAGAACTATCAGTCAATGGCAAATAATCAAACAGCCGACACTTTACTTTCGATGTTTTTAAAGCTAATTGACGGCTTGCCAAGCAGTGAGGGCTATGATGATTTTCGCAAGGGTTTAACCTTAGCTGAGTTGTCGCCTGTAGATGCCAGTAAATTTAAGCCTAAGACAGTCACACAACGGCAAAGAGAGAGTTACGGTGATAACTGGCGTTAAGCATTAGGTATTACATAAAAACCGCTAATTAATGGCGGTTTTTTTATGTAATAGTATTTTTTTGACGGTAAATTTATTTTTAATAATTTTACTTAAGAAAAAGCAAGTGAGACCCCGCCCCACCCGCCCTCTAAATGGGTCGCTTTTGATGCAACTGATGCACATAAGCCAAGCCTTGAGGCTGTAAGAGGGGCTAAGGGGATTACTACTATAAAAAGTGATGCAGTTTGACGCAAAATGATGCGCTTTTAGTGCAGCCAAAAAACGACCATTTAAAGAAAAAAGGCTGTTTTTACGGTTTTTTAAGAAAATGGTAAAAGCGAGTAGTCCTAGAGTGGCCTTATAAGGCTGTATTATTCTTTTTAGAGCAATGACAGGTTAAAGAGGGTGGGCTTAGACAAAATAAAAGGGGTAACTGGTGAATGTGTTCCCTGAGTTGTTCCTTAAATTACAGAGAGATTTTTTAAAGCCTAGTGTTATCAATGCTTACAGAGTGTTTTTTATATTCTGTATAGGAAAATAAGCTTTAAAATTAATAAACTACGCAAAAAAGAGCTAAGAAATTAGCTCTTTTTTTGTCTTAATTTTTTGATTTTTTGTTTGATTTTTGCTCAAAATTAACTAATGATGAAAGGTTGTATTGCCTGTTTTTTACCTAATAAATAACCCAAAAGTAGCTGACAAATTATTAAATGAGTCAGGTTTTGTTTAAAAGCCAATACTTAATTTTTAAAAAAGAGATGTTTGGTTGATAAAAAATAGCAGCCTTTTAAGATAATAAAAAAACAATAGGCATTAATTTTTTAGCTGTTTTGTGTTTTTTATAATGTAATATAGTGTAATTTTTATTACATTAATGTTTTTTTGATTAAATATTCGAACAAGCGCACAAAATCAACATCAAGACTTGGTAATTGCTTATTTGTCCCCCACTTTAATTAAGGAGTTAAGGTTAGTTAATTATTAAGGTAGTCAGCATGAGTGATATTTTTTCTCCTATACAAGTAGGTGCTTTAAGTTTAAAAAATCGTATTTTTATGGCACCGCTAACGCGTATGCGTAGTCGTGATGATAGTGATGTGCCTGTATTACCTTTAATGGCAGAGTATTACCGCCAACGCGCTAATGCTGGATTGATTATTAGCGAAGCCTCTCAAGTATCGCCGCAAGGCAAAGGCTATATGGGAACACCTGGTATTTATACTGCCGAGCAAGTGGCCGCATGGCAAAAAATCACGCAGGCGGTACATGAGGCAGAGGGTAAAATTGCGATTCAATTGTGGCATGTTGGTCGTGTTTCGCATCACTCCTTGCAACCCAATCAGCAGCTACCTGTGTCGGCATCGGCCTTAGCTTATGTTAATAAAACCACTATTATGGGTGAGGATGGCAAGCCGCATCGTGTTGCTTGTGATACGCCTCGCGCTTTAACTTTAGAAGAAATGCCAGCTTTAGTTGATAGTTATCGTCAAGCCACAATCAATGCGCGTGAAGCGGGTTTTGATATGGTGGAAGTTCATGCTGCCCACGGTTATTTGTTGCATCAATTTCAATCTTTAGAAAGTAATCACCGTGATGATATTTACGGCGGTAGCGTAGAAAATCGCGCCCGTTTAACCTTAGAAGTGATTGATGCCTGTATTGCGGCATGGGATGCGGCACATGTAGGCGTGCGGATTTCGCCGCTAGGGATTTTTAATGGTTTAGATGATAAAGATGGCTTGGAGATGGGCTTATATTTAGCACGTGAATTTAATCAGCGTGGTTTGGCTTATTTGCATTTGTCTGAGCCTGATTGGGCAGGAGGCCCTGCGCATAGTGATGAGTTTAGGCAAGCATTACGCACCGCTTTTAAAGGAGTGATTATTGGTGCAGGTAGTTACACCTTAGACAAAGCTAATAGCTTGTTAGCTAAAGGTTTTATTGATGCCGCTGCCTTTGGTCGCCCTTATATTGCTAATCCCGATTTAGCACATCGTTTAAAACTTAATGCGCCTTTAAATGAAATAAATCCTGCCACTTTATATGGTGGTGCTGAAGAAGGTTACACCGATTATCCTGCTTTAGCTTAATCACTTTAGCTCTGTCCTAACGGGAGAGGGAACTCCCTCTCCTGTTGGGAGAGGGTTGGGGTGAGGGCTAAATCAAAACCTCAACAGATTTTAATCAGAAAGAAAAAGCCTTAAATTGGCCTGAAAAGATAAATTAATTGTCCCGTCATGTACTTACGTGCCATTAAAAAACACTTTAGTATCGAGATGAAATATTCTACTAAGACTAAGAGAGTGATTATGAGCACAGAACATATTGATGTATTAATTGTAGGGGCAGGATTGTCGGGTATTGGTGCAGCTTATCATTTACAAAAAGAGTGTCCTCATAAAAAAGTGCTAATTATCGAGCGACGTAATGCCATTGGTGGAACATGGGATTTGTTTAGGTATCCGGGTATTCGTTCTGACTCTGATATGTTTACTCTAGGTTATAACTTTAAACCGTGGACAAATCCTAAAGCGATTGCTGACGGCACATCTATTCGAGAATATGTACAAGAAACAGCTCACGAAAACGGTATTGATAAAAAAATTCGTTTTGGTTTACAGGTGCGTCATGCGGCATGGTCAAGTAAAAATGCTACGTGGACAGTAGATGCGGTGCGTGAAGCAACGGGTGAAACGGTACAATTTAGCTGTAATTTTTTGCTAATGTGTAGTGGTTATTATAATTATGATGCAGGTTACACTCCCGAGTTTAAAGGCATAAAAGATTTTAAAGGCCAAATAGTCCATCCACAAAAATGGACAGAAGATATTGATTATAAAAATAAAAATGTAGTAATTATTGGTAGCGGTGCAACAGCAGTTACCTTAGTGCCATCGATGGCCGAAAAAGCAGCACATGTGACCATGTTACAGCGTTCGCCAACTTATGTGATTTCTGTGCCTGAGCGCGATATTATCTCAGAAAAATTACGCCCATTTTTACCAGAAAAGATGGTTTATCGTTTAGCGCGTACCCGTAATGTGGGTTTGCAAATGATGTTTTATAGGTTAAGCCGCGAAAAGCCTAATGTGGTTAAACGCTTTTTATTACAAATGGTGCGTCGCCAATTGGGTAAAGGTGCTGATATGACTCATTTTACGCCTACATATAACCCGTGGGATGAGCGTATTTGTGCCGTGCCTGATGGCGATTTATTTAAGGTGATTCGTCAAGGTAAAGCCTCTGTGGTGACAGACCAAATTGAAACCTTTACCAAAACAGGCATTAAGCTTAAATCAGGACTAGAGTTAGCCGCAGATATGATTGTGACGGCGACAGGTTTAAACTTGCAGTTGTTAGGTGGTATGACCGTTGAGGTAGATGGTAAGCCATTTGCAATGACTCAAACCATGAATTACAAAGGGGTGATGTTTAAAGACTTGCCTAATTTGGCGATGATTTTTGGTTATACCAATGCTTCATGGACACTCAAAGCTGATTTAAGTAGCGAATATATTTGTCGGTTATTAAAACACATGGATACAAAAGGTTTACGTCAATGCACGCCTCAAAATAGCGATGGCACAGTAGCAGAAGAAGCCTTTTTAGGGTTGGCATCAGGTTATGTGCAACGTGCTAAAAACGTATTACCTAAACAGGGCAATAAAGCACCGTGGAAACTATACCAAAACTATGCCCTTGATTTGGCGATGTTACGTTTTGCTAAGTTAGAAGATGGTGCGATGAGGTTTTCTAGCCCTAAATAAAATATCCGTTTATGTACTCTCTTCTATAAAGTTAGGAGAGAGTGGTATTACGCGCCCCATTGCCGTACACGACCTGTATCTAAATGCACAAAATCGGATTGGCTATAATAACCCACGCCACCTGCTTGCATTGCTAAAGCATGTTGACGTAAAGACGATAACGCAACATTAGGCACTCGAATATCAATGGCTTTGCCTTCTAAGTGCATACTGTGTTTGGCTACGCCCTTTGAGTTTGCTTTAAGCATGGCGTTGGTTTGCGGCGAACGATACGCAGAGATAATCTGAAACTCACATGGTTTATTAAGTTGTGTTTGTAATTGTGCTAATTGGTCAAGCAAGTTGGTATCAATATCTAACGCTTGATTATTACGAAAATCACGTAACAAAAAATTAATTTGCTTTAATGAGTCAGCTACATAATTACCCTCAGCCCAATAAGTTACACGTAACTTTTCGCCTGTATGCAAATGATTAAACGCTAAGCTACGTTCGGGCAGAGCTAATAATGAACCAGCTTTTGCCCATTGTGGAAGCCATAAACTACCAACTGCAAGTGTGGATAACGCTTTAAGGCATTGACGACGATTCATAATACATCTCGCTGATAGGGGTTAGCGTACCGCAGCTGTAATATCAACAGGAACGCCAGTCGCGGCTTTAAGTGCGCTGTCAGCCAATGTCCAATCGATTTTATCGTTTACTGCATGAGTCTCAGCCAGTTGTTGTAAGGCTTGACGGCCATTTACCCTACGTCGGTAAATATCGGGGTGCACTTCTATCATAATACGGCCATCGGTACGAATTTCAAGCAAAATAGGCCAATAAGTGTTAGTACCTGTAACGCCTACCTCGACTTGGCTAAATAATTGGGCAATATCATCGGGGTGTAAACGAATACAGCCATGTGATTGAAAACGATAAATACTGGCAGGCGCAAGAGTGCCATGAATGCCATAACCACTCAAACTTAAACCTAACCAATATTTACCTAAAGGATTATTTGCACCAGCCTCAACACGCGTTAGTACTTTTTGGCCTTTAGCTGCCATTTCTGCTTGAATGGACTTAGGTACAATCCACGCTTTATCTTTTTGTTTGTTAATTATCGTCCATGTGCCAATGGGGGTTTCCCAAGAAGCACGCCCTAAACCAAGCGCATACACGATGGGGGTTTGACCTGTTTTTTGTAAAAACAATAAGCGTTGTGGCAAATTAATGGTAATGCCATCGGCTAAGTTAGCAGGAATCAAATGATTATATTTAATGTTTAGTTTTTGGCCAATTCTAAGTACTTGATTGCGAGTAATACCATTATTAATGGCTATGTCATTAGGAGTGGTGGCATAACGACCACTTAGCGCAAACAGTGTATCGCCTTTTTTGATGATGACTGTCTCTTCACCTTGCCATGTGCCTTGTGCCAAATGAGCAAAACTATTTTCGGCTGATGAATTAGGTAGCGCATAAACCTGATAACTAGATAATATCAAGGCGTAAAAAGCATATAGAAAACGCATAGTATTTTAACAATGAGAATAAGTAATCTTAAACTGACATGTCTGGTGTTTAAACACAAGACTCATTATGAATCTAGTCTTTAGATGCAGGCAAAGGCACGGTCGTTTGATACTTGTTGATAATCGGCTTTGGAGTGGAGTGTTTATAGCCTGTTTTATCCACTCGTTTGCTGTTATTTGTAAGGGTTTAATAGCTATGGCGTTAATTGCGCGGCTTTAACCAATAAACAGGGTTAACTTCTAGGCTGTATTCACCAATAGAAAACCACATTTGCCCTTGTTGAATAGTGCATTGAATTTGCATAGTACGTTGTACGCCTTTAGCTAGTGCTTCTACTTCGTTAGGTACTAAATTAATAACCGTTAAATTGTCAAAACGGCTCAGTTTGTCTTGGGTTTTTTTCCACCACACTTCGGCTGTGCCGCCGCCATAAGTCACAATGACTGCTTGTTGACCACGACTACAGGCTTTACGCAGTCTTTTTTCGTCAGGTTGGCCTAAATCAATCCATAACTCGACTTCGTCACGTAAGTTTTTTTGCCAAATATCAGGCTCATCTTCGGAGCTTAAGCCTTTAGTAAATTGCAAATTTTCGTTAGCGTACAAGGCAAACGCCACAATACGAATCATCATCCGTTCATCGGTTTCGGACGGATGTTGGGCGATGGTTAATTGATGCGTTGCATAATAATCTCTGTCCATATCAGTAATAGACAGTTCTGCTTTAAAAATAGTGGATTTAAGAGCCATTGTTAATATCTGAATCGCAAAAATAAGTCGGGTAACATAACAGAATTACGTTAAACTGTCGTAATTTTAGCGTATTTAGAACCTTTTTGATGATTGCAAACGCCTCTTTTGCCACGCTTGGCTTAGATCCTTTATTGATAAGTGCTGTAACCGAATTAGGTTATCAGCAAGCAACACCCGTACAACAAAGCGCGATTCCTGCCATTTTACAAGGCCGTGATGTGGTTGCAGGAGCAGAAACAGGCTCAGGCAAAACAGCCGCTTTTGCCTTGCCTTTATTGCATAGTTTACATACTCAAACTTTGCAAACAACTGCTAAAGGCAATCAAGTACGTGCCTTAGTTATTGCGCCAACGCGTGAATTAGCCATACAAATTGGCCAAGCAATTAATACCTATGGCCAGTATTTACAGCCTCGTTTAAAAGTATGCACCGTGTTTGGTGGCGTATCTATTAACCCACAAATGTTAGCTTTGCGCGGCGGCGCAGATATTGTGGTGGCAACCACAGGTCGTTTGTTAGATTTGTTACAGCATAACGCGCTCAAGTTTGATGCTTTGCAAACCTTAGTGTTAGACGAAGCCGATAAAATGCTGAGTTTAGGTTTTAGTGAAGAATTAGGCCAAGTCTTAGCGGCACTGCCTAAAAAACGTCAAAATTTGTTATTTTCGGCGACGTTCCCCCCCGAATTAGAGCAGTTAATTGCTAGTTTATTACACAATCCTGTACAAATAAACCTAGCCAAACAAGACGAAAACTTAATAGAACAACACGTTTATACCGTTGAAAGCGAACGTAAAAATGCTGCGTTAATTCACCTAATTAAAACGGGTGATTGGCAACAAGTGTTGGTGTTTGCCAGTGCCAAAAATACCTGTAATCGTTTGGTGTTAAAACTAGAAAAAGCAGGGATTCAAGCGGCGGCGTTTCATGGTGATTTAAGTCAGGGGGCGCGTAATAATGCCTTGGCGGATTTTAAAGAAAAATACATACGGGTACTTATTGCCACCGATGTGGCGGCGCGTGGTATTGATATTCAACAATTACCGTATGTGGTTAATTTTGATTTGCCGCGTTCGGCTAATGATTATATTCATCGTATTGGGCGTACTGGCAGAGCAGGGCAACAAGGTTATGCAGTAGCTTTAATTTGCGCTGATGAAGAAGAGCATTTTAGATTGATTGAAAAACGTATGAAAAAACGTGTGCTGCGTGAGCAAATTGAGGGGTTTGAAATACCCTTAGTAGGAGAATAAAATGTCTGTTTATACCCAATTATCTTTAAGCGACATTCAATTATTTGCCACGAATTACGGTTTAAACGTTGTAGATTATCAAGCGATTCAAAGCGGTATCGAAAATAGCAATTTTTTTATCAGTACAGAAGCTGGCAAAGACTACGTATTAACCCTATTTGAAGAATTAAACGCTCAAGAAGCAGCTTTTTTAGCACCTTTACTACAGCATTTACAACAAGCAGGGGTATTAGTTGCCGCGCCATTGGTGGCCAATAATGGCCAAAGCTTATTAACACTTAAAGATAAACCCGCGCAACTTGCACCGCGTATAGTGGGCGAGCATCCGCAACACGTTACACCTGTACAAGCGCAAGCGATGGGCGAACAATTAGCTAAGCTGCATTTAACACTCAAAAAATATCCTTTAAAACGGACTAATGCCCACGGTGCAGCATGGTGGCAAAAAGAAGCCGCCAAAGCACGTAATGGCATGAGCAATATTGAGCAGTTAATTTTAGATACCGTATTAAATGATTTTGAAGAAACCATAGAAGATTTTGATGATTTGCCTCAAGGCTTAATTCATGGTGACTTATTTAGAGATAACACGCTTTTTGAAGGCGATAAGCTCAGTGCAATTTTAGATTTTTCTGAAGCGAGTAAAGACTATTGGTTGTTAGATATTGCCATTACGATGAATGACTTTTGTAGTGACTGGCCAAATGTAGGCTTAAATAAACCCTTATTTGACGCATTTTTGTTGGGTTATGGCCAAGTACGAACATTAACCGATGATGAACAAGAAGTATTACCGACATTTTTGGCTATGGCGGCAACGCGTTTTTGGTTGTCGCGTTTGAGTGTGGCCAAACGTAATATAGCTGAGGGGCGAGTAGGTGAAAACGTGCTACAAAAAGACCCTCAGCAAATGTTTGAAATGGTCAAAGCCAGATTGATGTAATCAACAAGCGTATATATTTATACAGCTCTTATGTTCCACTCTTAAGTATCTCTTAATAAACACCCTATACAATGATAATAACCTTGTATTTTGAGTGGTTAATTTAGGAGATATATCATGCGCCTTTCTATTTTTGACTTACGTGGTTATTGCGGCGCAATGCGTAAGTCCTGCGCTCTTGTATTGGCTTTATCTTTAGCAACACCTGTTGTGTACGCTCAGACCGCCAATGGTCAATTACAACAATTAACGATACAAGCCAAAGCCGAAAATCCTGCCTTTACAGGCTTTAATAGCCAACGTGGTCAACAGTTTTTTACTAGCACACATGGCAATGACTGGAGTTGTTCCAGTTGTCACACCAAAAACCCCTTACAAATAGGTAAGCATGAGGTGACAGGAAAAATAATTCAGCCATTAGCACCAGCCGCCAATGCCAGCCGATTTAGTGATACAGCCAAAAGCGAAAAATGGTTTAGACGTAATTGTAAAGATGTTCTCAAGCGCGAATGTACTGCTCAAGAAAAAGGCGATGTTTTAAGTTGGTTATTGTCGCTCAAATAAATAACAGCCTCGTCATCTTTTGATTAACAAAAGGAAAAATATCATGTCGTATAAATTAGTTTTTGGCGTACTTTTGCTTATGTTGGGGCAAACTCACGCTGATGATTTAAAACATAGCCCACAAAATCCAACTTATAACAACGAATGTGGCAGTTGTCATGTTCCATATCCTGCACCGTTATTAGGGCGTAGCGAATGGAAACAAATATTAGGCACATTGGATAACCATTTTGGTGTAGATGCCAGTTTAGACAAATTAAGCCAGCAACAAATTGCCAGCTATTTACAGCAATATGGTGCAACCAAAGCCCGCGTTACTATGACTCAAACCGCCACTCTACCTCGTATTAGCCAAAGTGCATGGTTTAAACGTGAGCATGACGAGATCAGCGCGCAAGTTTGGCAACGACCTAGTATTAAATCAGCCGCAAATTGTATTGCTTGTCATAGCCAAGCCGATAAAGGTTATTACAACGAGCGTCAAATTCGTATTCCTAAATCATAGGTGGTTTTATGTTGCAATCTATCAAGGTGTGGGATATGCCCACGCGCGTTTTTCACTGGTTATTAGCGTTTAGTTTTGCTGCTGCTTTTATCACCGCGGAGTCTGAGCGTTGGTTGTTGTGGCATCTTATTTTTGGTTACACCGTGGCGGGTTTAATTGCATTTAGATTGGTATGGGGAATTATTGGTACACGCTGGGCGCGCTTTAGTAGCTTTTTGCCTTCACCGAGCAAAGCCTTTGATTATGCTTTGTCATTAGTGGGCAAAGGCTCAAATCAACATTATGTAGGACATAATCCTTTAGGTGCATTAGCGGTTTATGCTTTGTTGTTATTAGGCATTATTGTCACAGCATCGGGCTATGGTTATCAACAATTAGACCAAGACTGGCTAGAAGAAGTGCATGAAGTCGCCTCTAATGGTATGTTAGCTTTAGTGGTATTTCATGTATTAGGAGTCATAATCTCTAGTATCAAACACCGTGAAAACTTAGTGCGCGGTATGGTCACTGGTAATAAACAGGGCGAGCCTCAACAAGCAATTAAACGCACATGGACGATTCCTGCTTTATTATTGTTACTGTTGGTGGGTGGTTTTTGGTTTGCCGCATGGCAACAACCTGCATTATTGGGTATCAATGGCTCAGCACAGCAATCCGATCAGCAGCAACATGACGATTAGAATTACTTGCGTATTTGTCACGTAACCATCACACTTTATTAGGACTTACGCGGTTATCGCTTATTTGTTCGCTAAATAATCGTTTTTAACGATTTTTAGCTCACAAAACGCGCTAATTGCAGTGCAATGCGTAAGTCATATTTTTTTTTGGTGCGAGTAGGGCGAAAGTCGTGATGGTGCATGTTGGTAAAATTAATCAGCTCGAAATAATAGAACAGCTAAAGCAAAGTTTTTTGCTTGAAGGTGGACATTATGGCGAAATTCCCATTGCTAAAAATGAGTTGCCTCAAGGCTCAAAGCTAGGTCAACAAGTTAAGGTGTTTATTTTTATTGATGATGAAGGCTATTTGGCCGCAACCACAGACGAACCCTTGGCACAAGTCGGGCAAGTAGCATGGCTTAAAGTGATTGATATAACCCAGCAAGGGGCATATTTAGATTGGGGTTTAGGCGACGAAGACGCTTTGTTTTTGCCACGTCAAGAACAACAAAGCCCTGTTGAGTTAAATCGTTATTGTTTGGTGTATGTGTGTTTTGATGAAAGCAAAGGTATTTATGCCACCACTTACTTGAATGATTTTTTACAAGATGATGCCAGTGAATTTAAACAAGGCGACAAAGTTGAGTTAATTGTCGCAAATCAAACAGAATTAGGCTTTAAAGTCATTGTTAATCATCAGTATTGGGGGTTATTGTACGCTAATGAGGTTTTTCAGCCTTTGTACAAAGGCCAAACCGTTGAAGGGTATGTTAAAAAAATTCGTGAAGACCAGCGTTTAGACTTATCTTTACAGCCTTTAGGTTTTGCTAAGGTCGAAGGGATTACAGGCGATATTTTAGATAAACTACAGCAACAACGAGGCTTTTTAGCCCTAAGTGACAAAAGCAGCCCCGAAGCCATTTATGATACCTTTGGCGTGAGCAAAAAAGTCTTTAAACAGGCGATTGGAACACTGTTTAAACAACAAAAAATTAGTATTGAGGCAGAAGGTATTCGTTTAGTAAACGCTAAGCGTTCTTAGATTTTTTAAAGCCCTTTTTTACCCAAAAGGGCTAAACACAACGGCCTATATTATTAGCCCATTAAATAATAACAAGATATCACCATGAACTCTTTTTTAAACCTTTTATTAAGTACTGACAAAAAGCAACGAGTCCGTATTCGGCGTTTTTTATTGTCCAGTGTGGTTTTTTTTATCGGTATTATTAGCATTTTATTTGTTGCATTTATGGGCAAAATGACTGTATCAACCGCGCTTATATTGTCGTTTGGTATGGTGGTATCCTGTTTGGGTTTTTATATTACGCTTCGTTCAAAACTTAATTTACGTTTTAAAGAGCCTGCATTAACCGTTCCACAGGTTTTAGTGGCAATGACGTGGATTTCTCTTGCCTATGCCTCGACAGGTATAGCTCATGCTAGCACCTTAATACTCTTTGCGTTGGTAATGGTGTTTGGCATTTTTGTAATGAACCCGCGCAGTAGTATTATTGCTGCGTGTTATGCGGCGGTGTCGTTAGCGAGTGTTATTGTTTATAAGGTAATTACCGAGCCAAGTGTTTATTTATGGGATGTAGAATTAGTTAGTTTTTTGATGTTTGTGGCGACGATGGCTACTATTACTAGTTTGTCTCAACAGCTTGCAAAAATGCGTAATCGTTTAAAAGCACAAACACAAGAATTAGAACAAGCGGTTTCGTATATTGAAAAAATAGCTGCTTATGATGAGTTAACGGGGTTAATTAATCGCCGCCGTATGACCGAAGTTTTAGCCGAACATAGCCGCAATAATAGTCGTCAAACCGAAGGTTTTGCCATTGCCATGTTGGATTTAGACCATTTCAAAAGCATTAACGATAAATATGGCCATGCAACAGGTGATTTGGTGTTATCAAATTTTGGTCAAGCGGCACGCGAAGTATTGCGTGATATTGATATTTTAAGCCGTTGGGGTGGTGAAGAGTTTTTGTTATTGATGCCCAAAACCAATAGCGGTCATCCTAATACGGGTATTGAGCGATTACGTGCTTATTTGGCTTGTATTCAAGTGAGCTCAAAATTGCCCGACTTACGAATTGGTTTTTCGGTAGGTTTTACCTGTTATCAGGCAGGGGAGTCTATTTATGACACTATTAAGCGTGCTGATGCAGCCTTGTATCAAGCCAAAGCGCAAGGGCGTAATTGTACGGTGATTAGCTAGTTTGCCCTTCGACTTCGCTCAGGGAACAGTTTCGTGTTGGCTGAGCGGAGTCGAAGCCAAGCCAAGAAAAACCTATTTTAAGCAATTGTAAATAGCATCAGCCATCTGTTTAAAACCTTGCTCATAACTGCTTGCTTGGCTAAACGTCTCATCTACCATCGTATAACGTCCCGTTGTTCCAAAGACTTTATCTGCCAGACTTTTGTCAAATTGTGGCTCAGTTAATAAACAGTGCCATTGATATTTTTTTACTTGTTGTTTGAGTTGTAGCAAGTGTTTAGCACTGGGTTTTTGCTCGGGGCTAATACTAATACTCCCCTTAAAATTCAAACCTAATGCGTCTTCTAAATACTGATAAGCATCATGGTAAGCCACATAATTACGGTGGTTTAAACGCGCAAACTGTTGTTTAAATTGTTGAGATTGTAAATTTACTTTTTGGGCAAAAATTTGGGCATTTTTTTGATATTGCGCGGCATATTGAGGCTTTTGTTGGCCACGCACTTGCGCAATTTTATAAGCAAATTGAATTGCATTTTGTGGGTCTAACCACAAATGTCCATCTAAGGTATTAGCTTGAGGTTGCCTTGTATTTATGTCACGCCATGCCTGTTTTTGAATATTAGCTAAAGCATCAAAACGAATCACATGAGGCAGTTTTTTAAGCGATTCACTCAAAAAAGCCTCATGAGAAATACCAACCCAAATCACCAAATCGGCTTTTTGTAGCATAAGGCGTTGCGAGGGTTTGAGTGCATAATGATGCGCCGACATTCCTGTAGGCAATAACTGTACAGGCTGCTCTATACCTTGAGTGACGGCTTGGGTAATCAGCGTTAAAGGTTTAATAGAGGTGACAATTTGAGCCGAGCTAATGCTACTCAGTAGGCTCAATATTAGTAATAGCAAATGTTTCATGTAGGGACTTTTGGTGCGCGTAATGTTATATTATTGCATTAATTATTTAGTTCACCAAGTTTAATTGCGTATATATTATGAAACAACAGGCTTTTCATACCCATCAACACGAGCACTGTGTGCATGATGCCTTGGCCGCAGCGGAGGCGTTATGTGCCAAACGTGGCGTGCGTTTAACCGCGATTCGTAAGCGAGTTTTGGAGTTAGTGTGGGCGAGCCATCAGCCTTTAGGGGCGTATGCTATTTTAGATAAACTCACTAACGAAGGCCATAAACCTGCACCACCTACGGTGTATCGCGCCTTAGAATTTTTATTAGAGCAAGGCTTAATTCATCGTATTGCTTCTTTAAATGCTTTTTTGGGCTGTATTCATCCTTCTAAACAACATTTGGCGTGTTTTTTTATTTGTCAGCATTGCGGTAATGCCGAAGAATTGGTCGAAAGCCAGACTTTGCAACAAGAAATCCAACGTCGAGCTTTAGACTTAGGCTTTAGTATTCAGCAGTCTATTTTAGAAGTGGCAGGTTGGTGTAAACAATGTGAAGCTCACCGTGTGTTGCCATGAGCCGTGTTTTAGTAGAGCTTAAACAGCTTAATTTACAACTTAATCAACAAGTCATTTTGCGTGATATTTCTTTAGAATTACAACGCGGTGAAATTGTGACGTTAATAGGACCTAATGGCTCGGGTAAATCTTCTTTAGTTAAAGTGGTGGTTGGTTTACTTAAAGCGAGTTCGGGTTTGCGTGTGCTTGCACCCAAGCTGCGTATAGGTTATATGCCGCAAGCCTTAAAATTAGATAAAAGCCTGCCGTTAACGGTACGGCATTTTTTGCAATTAAGTAAAACTAAGCCACGACCCATAGATTTATTAATTACCTTAAACGAAGTGGGTGCAGAAAAACTATTAGATAACTCGGTACATACCTTGTCGGGTGGCGAGTGGCAGCGTGTATTGTTAGCACGTGCCTTATTGCAAAAACCTGATTTGTTGGTCTTAGATGAGCCGATGCAAGGTGTAGATTTAACGGGTCAAGAAGAGCTGTATAAGTTGTTAGCGGCATTACCTAAAAAATACGATTGTGGCGTGTTAATGGTGTCGCATGATTTGCATTTAGTCATGGCCGCTACCGACAAAGTCATTTGTTTAAATGGGCATATTTGTTGTCATGGTCACCCTCAAGCAGTGAGTAATCATCCCGAATATTTGCGTTTATTTGGTTTGCAAGGCAGCCAAGGTTTGGCGGTTTATAGTCATCACCACGACCATCAACACGATGCCCATGGTTGTATTCATGAGCCAGCCGCTGTGATTGATATACGAAAAACTCCCTCGCCCTTTGAGTAATGCTGATCAGTTAAGAATTATTTTCTCTTAAAAACTGTCCTTCGACTTCGCTCAGGGTACATTCTTTGTCGGTTGAGCGGAGTCGAAACCAGCAAAAATGACTTAACTGACGGGTATTACGCCCTTTGGATTAGGGTACTTAAATAGGTAAATAAATATGTGGGAATTATTATGGCCTGCATGGTTAGCAGGATGTTTGATTGCGCTCGCCGCCGCGCCTTTAGGCAGTTTATTGGTGTGGCGCAAACTCGCCTATTTTGGTGATAGTTTATCCCATGCTACCTTATTGGGCGTGGCGTTGAGTTTATGGTTACATGTGCCTGTTTGGGGTGGTTTAGTGGCAGTGTGTGTAATGTTGGCTTTGGTATTAGCCTGTTTGTTAGGTAAACAACAATTACCATCAGACGCGCTATTAATGGCCGTTTCTACCACCACGTTAAGTGCGGGCTTAGTGGTTATTGGTGGCATGGATGGCGTGAGAGTTGATTTATTAAGTTATTTATTTGGTGATTTACTCAGTATTGGCGCGACTGATTTACCTGTATTAGCAGGCGGCTTAATGGCGGTATTGGCTATTGTGATTTATTTTTGGCGTGATTTATTATTAGCCGCAATAGATGAAGACTTGGCCGCCGTTGAAGGTTTGCCTGTGGTTAAATTACGCATGTTGTTGTTGGTATTACTGGCGTTGGTAGTAACGGTTGCGATGAAAGCCGTGGGTAGCTTATTAATTACCGCCTTATTAGTAATGCCGACTTTAGTGGCGCGGCCTTTGGTTAACACGCCGACGCAAATGGTGCTATTGGCGGGTTTAGCCAGTATGATTGCCATTACAATGGGGTTATTATCGAGTTTTTATTGGGATACGGCTGTTGGTGCCAGTATCATATTAAGCATTGCACTGTTGTTTATATTTGTGCAACTACTTGTTTATATTAAAGAGAATTATTATGGGCGCACAGTGGAAAGCCAAACATAAAGAAATTGCTGCTAATACCAAAGGTCGTGTTTTTGGTAAATTATCTAAAGAAATCATGGTGGCAGCGCGTAATGGGGCAGACCCTGCCATGAATCCGCGTTTACGTTTGGCTGTAGAGCAAGCTAAAAAAGCCTCTATGCCGCGTGATACTTTAGAGCGTGCCATTAAAAAAGGTGCGGGTTTATTAGATGGTGGCGTAAATTTTGAAAAAGTCACTTATGAAGGTTTTGCCCCACATCGTGTACCGATTATTGTGGAATGCTTAACCGATAATGTAAACCGTACTATTTCGAGTATGCGTGTGTTGTTTCGTAAAGGGCAATTGGGTGCATCGGGTTCAGTGGCGTGGGATTTTGACCACTTAGGCATGATTGAAGCAGCCCCCACCAATGCTAATGCCGATGTTGAGTTAGCCGCTATTGAAGCAGGGGCAGAAGACTTTGAGCCGCTTGATGAAGAGGGTGTGGCGTTGTTTTATACCGCAATGACCGATGTCGATATTGTGAGTCATGCCTTACCTGAGCATGGCTTTGCGGTACAGTCGGTAAAGTTAGGCTACAGAGCCAAAAATCCTGTTAGTTTAAGTGATGCCGAGCGTGACGAAGTAGAAGCCTTTTTAGATGCAATGGATGCCGATGATGATGTACAACATGTGTATGTTGGTTTGGCTTAAAGCAAATATTTGCAGCGTTAGTTGATTGTAAAAAATAGGGGTGAATCCATGTGTTCACCCTAGGACTTACGTGCTATAGATACAAAAGGCGTAAGTTCTAAAAAGTCTGTATGAGGCGCAATAGACCTACTTCTTGTTATCATGTATAAATAGAAAAAATAGGATTCAATTCTTATTTATTTTTAAGATAGAGCAATCTTCTAAAAATAATCATGTTTTTCTCGACGTATCGAATTTAACTTATGATGACTAATCAATTTGAAGCAAATTTACCCAAGCCTAATCGCACCAATTTAACATTGGTACGGCATACTTCTGCCCAAATGCAATTATGGGTACAGCAGCTTCCTATAAGTCATCCTTTAGAATGTGGCAAGCAGCTATATCAAACCTTGACTGAGTTAACCACCCTAGACATCGAAGCCAGTTTACGTTTTGAATTGCTCGAAATATTACAGCCATCAGTGCTTACACTCATTGTTTCTTTAGAAAAAAGTTATACCAATTTATCGTTATTACTGCCTTTACAAGGACGACGCGCCTTGGCTTTAGTGCAAACTTTACGTCAAAATTTAATCATTAATTATAAAATTGCGGCTATGCAAACCCTAGAAAAACTTAAAGGTAAAATGGGTTTTTTAGATTTAGGTCGCAAAGCAGGTCAACATTTAGCGGCAAGCTGTATTCAACGTATTATTGCCACATCGCAGCAGATTTTATTAGATTGTTATCGTCAGTATGAACAAGCCCCTTTAGGTTTGTGGTTAGATGTGCATAATTTAGCGCGTTTAGCACAACTAAATGGTGTGTTTGAGCATAAAGTTGTTAAAAGTGATGGTTGTACCTTACAAACTGTCAAGCAAGCCTATTTAGCCATGGTGTTGTTAGCTAGTAGCCAAGTCAATAAATTAAGACCCAACGAAATTGAGACTTTGTATCATCACAGCCAATTATGGGCGAGTTTTTTAGAGATTAAAACCGAGTCACAAGGTACACATTTGGTGTGTAATCGTGACGATACGCCACCTCGTTACCATCATCAAATTGCAACCGCTTACGACAGTTGGTATATCGAAAGTGCCACCTTAGCGGCTTATTTACAACAATGTTTAACCGAGTCAACTTTGGTTTTACCACGTCATTTGTTAATGCATTTGTTGTCGGTATGGCAAGAGGCCAAAGACCGTATGTTTGTGCGGCGGTCTGTAGAGAAGGCTGTATTGTTAAGTGTAGGAATGTCGACGGCTCATTATTATATTAGTAATCAAACGCCCTTTAATGAAGTGGTCAAGGAAGATGAAAAACTAGACGATACTGAGCAGCCTAAGTTTTTATTTGGCTTAGAGGAAGAAAAAGCTCCAACACAAGCGATTGACGCATGGTTGGTGTGTTATGGCAATGTGGATTCTATTGAGGATGAAGAGCAAAATTTACCCACTGTTCCTGCAATGACCTATATGCCGTATCGTTTAAAAGCCATAGACCGTTCACCTGCAGGGCAAAAACTAAGTTGGTCAGAAGCACCACCGCTCAGTTTGCGTGTGGGTGAGGCCATTGCCTTGAGTGCTGAACGTGATGAAGGTTGGGGTGTAGGTGTATTACATTGGATACAACAAAAATCAGATAGAACGGTCGAAATAGGCGTTGAAATGTTAGCGGCTGAGCCAAAGCCTTGTGGCGTGTGTTTGCTTAAAAATAATAAGCCTACTAGTGATTATATGCGCGCTTTTTTAATTCCAGAAATGCCATCGTGGGAGCAACCTGCAACCTTAATGACCCTTAATGCAGGTTTATCGGTGGGAGCAACGGTGCGCGTGCGCCAATTTGGCGAAGAAGTGGATATTATCTTGACTAAATTAGTGTTAGCCACACAAAGTTTAAATCAGTTTGAATACAGTGGTGGTCAAAACAGCGATACAGCAACAGATGAGGCTGATTTTGACCCAATGGACTCGTTATGGCAAAAACTTAAAGTCTAAGTTCGGTTTGTTGAATTAACTGGCTAATCAGGGTTCGGAGCCATTGGTGTGCAGGGTCTTTTTCAGCACTATGATGCCAATATAAGTGCATATCTAATTTAGGGCTATTTAAAGGAAACGGCCATATTTGATTGCCAAATTGATGATTGGCCAAACGCGCGTAATGTTCGGGCATGGTTAATAATAAATCGGTCTCGCTCACTACTCTACATGCAGCAAAATAATGTTGGCAACGTAAGGTAATTTGCCTTTTTAAACCCAAACGATTTAACTCCACATCTTCTAATGCCCAACCTTTACGCCGTGATGACACCAAAATATGTTGAGAAGACAGGTAGCTTTCTACGCTCAAACCTTGTGTTAATGCCGTGTGTTGTTGTCGCGCAACCACCACTAATTGGTCATGAGTTAAGGGCGTATGCTTGATGCGCTCACTTACGGCATAAGGCACATCTAAGGCTAAATCAAGCGTTCCTGTGGTGAGCTCACTTTCTAAATCGTGGCGGTCAACCCGTACACTAGAAATTTCTATTAACGGCGCATGGTGTTGTAAATACTGTAACAGTGGCGGTAATACAGTGGCTTCTAACACATCACGTAGCCCAATATAAAAACAGCGATGGCTAGTACGCGGCTCAAAACGAGGTTCTTCACTGATGCTTTGCTCAAGCGTTTGCAAGGCGTTTTGTACAGGGCTAATAAGATGGCGTGTAAACGGAGTAGGTAACATTTGTGTACCTTGCCTAATAAACAACGGGTCATTTAACGCTTCGCGTAAACGTGCTAAAGCATGACTCACCGCAGGCTGTGTTAAGTTGAGTTTTTGGCCAGCACGGGTAATGTTGCCTTCGCTATAAATAGCCTCTAACACTACAAATAAATTTAAGTCGATGCGGCTAATATGCGCCATATTAATAATCCATGATGCAAACTATTCATTTGCTAGATGATAGTAGGCAGTCTAAGCTCAATGCAAGTTAATAAGCACTCCACCCTAACTCTCCCCCAAAGGAGAGAAAATTTGATGTTGAGAGACTGTAATGGAATTTTCTTACTCTGCCAAAGCACAAGAATATATCGCTCGTTTACAAAACTTTATGGCGCAAGAGGTTTATCCTGCCGAAAAAGCCTATTATCAAACCTTTAGCCATAGTCCTGACCATACCAAATGGCAACAACCTGAAATTATGGAATCGCTAAAAGCGAAAGCTAAAGCGGCAGGTTTATGGAATTTGTTTTCGCCTCATGCCGACCACGGTTTAAACAATGCTGACTATGCGCCATTGGCGGAGATTACGGGTCGCTCTTTTATTGCTCCCGAAGTCTTTAATTGCAATGCGCCAGATACGGGCAATATGGAAGTGCTGATTAAATACGGTTCACCCGAACAGCAAAAACAATGGTTAGAGCCATTATTAGCAGGGGAAGTTCGCTCCGCGTTTTGTATGACCGAACCCGAAGTTGCCTCCAGCGATGCCACGAATATGCAAGCCACCGCCATTGTTGACGGTGATGAAGTGGTGCTGAATGGCCGTAAATGGTGGAGTTCAGGCATTGGCCATCCGCACTGTAAAGTGGTTATTTTTATGGGTTTAACCGACCCAACGGCAGAAAAACATCGTCAACATTCAATGGTCTTAGTACCGATGGATGCCGTAGGGGTAAAAATCGAACGGATGTTGCCTGTGTTTGGCGTTTATGATGAACCGTTTGGTCATGGTGAAGTGACGTTTACCAACGTCCGTTTGCCTGTGAGTAGCATTATTGCAGGGGCAGGGCGTGGTTTTGAAATCGCCCAAGGCCGTTTAGGGCCGGGCAGGATTCATCATTGTATGCGTGCTATTGGTGCGTCTGAACGGGCGTTAGAGTTATTGTGCCAACGCGCCATGACGCGGGTGGCATTTGGTAAACCCTTAGCTAAACTAGGTGGCAATGCTGATATTGTCGCTAATTGTCGGATGGCGATTGAGCAAGCGCGTTTGCTGACTTTGAAAGCGGCGTGGATGATGGATACTGTTGGTGTGAAAGGAGCAATGAGCGAAATTTCGCAAATTAAAGTGATTGCCCCGAATGTTGCTCAACAGGTGATTGATGCGGCGATACAAATTCATGGTGCGGCAGGCTTGTCGGATGATTTCCCATTAACGGCTTTATTTGCCTATGCTCGGGTGTTACGTTTGGCCGATGGGCCCGATGAAGTGCATCGTGGGTTGATTGCAAAGTTGGAATATAAAAAGCAGTTGGCGAAGTTAACAGGTTAATAAATAGCTAGTATTGAATTTGTTCCCTCTCCCTTTGGGAGAGGGTTAGGGTGAGGGAGTTTTCAAGCAAAAGTACCTCACCCCAACCCTCTCCTTCGAGGAGAGGGAGAAAAATAACAGAGAAAAATAATGGATAATCTACTCGATAAAGCAGGTTCAGTCCGCAATGGCGAAGAATTAGACCTTGCCCGCATTGATGCTTTTTTGAAAACGCATATTCCCCATTTAGACGGTGAGCCAAGCCTTGAGCAATTTGCAGGTGGCGCGTCGAATCTGACCTATTTGCTGCGTTATCCAGAGCGTGATGTCATTTTGCGGCGGCCACCGTTTGGTCATAAAGCCAAATCTGCCCATGATATGTTGCGCGAAGCCAATATCATGACCGCACTAAAACCTGTTTATCATTATGTGCCAACGGTGTTAGCGACGTGCCATGATCCTGAGGTAATGGATGCCGATTTTTATGTCATGGAACGCATTAACGGTATTATTCCCCGTCAAAACTTACCCAAAGGCCTACAACTTTCGCCAGAAGATACCCGTCAATTGTGCTTGAATGTGATTGATAAAATGATTGAGTTACATCAAGTCGATTATCAGGCCGCAGGTTTAGCTAATATGGGTAAAGGTGAAGGTTACGTTAAACGGCAAATCGAAGGTTGGAGTGACCGTTTTCGTAAATCGCATACGCCCGATGTCAGTAGTTTTGAAGCGGTGATGACATGGCTACACGCCAAAATGCCTGCTCACGATGTTGCAACGTGTTTTATTCATAATGATTTTAGGTTTGATAATGTCGTGCTGAATGCCAACAATCCCTTAGAGGTGATTGGAGTCTTAGATTGGGAAATGGCAACGCTGGGCGACCCATTAATGGACTTAGGCAATACCTTAGCCTATTGGGTGCAAGCCGATGATGATGCCACCTTTCAGATGATGCGCCGCCAACCAACACATTTAGCAGGCATGTTAACGCGCCAAGAAGTGATTGCGTATTATGGTGAAAAAACAGGTTATAAAGTCGATAACTTTGATTTTTATACCATTTATGGCTTATTTAGATTAGCAGTGATTATTCAACAGATTTATTACCGCTTTTATCATGGCCAAAGCAAAAATCCCCAATTTGCGGTCTTTGGTAACATGGCCAATTATTTAGAACAGCGTTGTTTGAGTTTGATGGCTAAGTCCAGTTTGTGATTTTGGTTCCCTCCCCTGATAAGGGGTAGGGTTAGGGTGGGGCTTTGCGTTATGGCACATAACCCCCTCCCAGCCTCCCCCTTATCAGGTGGAGGAGCTTTCATTAAGAACTTGACAGTTAGGCTGTGGTTTTGAATTTGTGCATGAGTATCTTTAATATGGCTTCAATTTATCTTGTTCGTCATGGTCAAGCGAGTTTTGGCGCAGCCGATTATGACCAATTATCGTCACGCGGCGAAGAACAAGCAGCATTACTAGGACAGTGGATAAAACACTGTCATCTACCCATCAATAAAGTGTATATGGGCGAAGCCAAACGCCATTTGCAAACGGCACAACATTGTCTTGCCGTTGCCGATGATTTATCCGCGACAGTATGGCAGTCGTTAAGTGGTTTTAATGAATTTGACCATGAAGAAATTCTCGCTCGTTATCGCCCCGATTTAACCGATAAATCCGCAATGGCGCAATTATTAGCCGCCAGCCCTAATCCGCGTAAAGCCTTTCAACAATTTTTTAGTGAAGCCGTCCAGCGTTGGCTAAGTGGCCAATATGACGATGAATATACGGAAACATGGCCGCAATTCTGTCAACGTAGCCGCGAGGCCTTAGCACAAGTGATGCGTGAAGCTGGCACAGCGCGTGATATTTGGGTGTTTACCTCGGGCGGTACGATTAGCGCGATTTTGCAGTCCATTTTAGGGATTGGAAATGACAAAATTTTTGATCTGAATTGGACATTGGTAAATAGTGGCGTGACTAAAATTTTGTACAGTGGTGAGCGTATCAGTACCAGTTACATCAATAGTCAGGCGCATTTAGAGCAGTATCGGCGTTCTGAACTGATTACTTATCGTTAGTGTTTGCGTATTTTTCAGGGATGATGTGGTGCAACTGTTTGAGGCAGGATGCCGAGTTTTGCACCACAAAATGGTTTTGCTTACTTTTGTCGAAACAAAAGTGAGGCCTGCGGCAGGCAACGGCAAATAGATTTTAAAACGATTTATTTTCTATCGTTGATATTAAATTACACCGAGTACAACAACATGAAAAAACCAAGAACCTTTGATTTAACAGGAAAAATCGCCCTAGTGACAGGCGCAAGCCGAGGCATTGGCGAAGCGATTGCCCAACTATTGGCAGAACATGGCGCACACGTTATTGTCTCTAGCCGCAAAATAGAAGGTTGTCAGTTAGTAGTCGATGGCATTTTGGCCGAAGGCGGTTCAGCCGAAGCCATGCCGTGTCATATTGGTGAAATGGCACAAATTGAAGGCATTTTTGCCGCGATTGAAGCGAAACATGGCCGTTTAGATATTCTGGTCAACAATGCCGCCACCAATCCGCATTTTGGTTCTATTGTTGATACTGATATTGGTGCATTCCAAAAGACAGTAGATGTCAATATTCGCGGTTACTTCTTTATGTCGTCGTTGGGCGCAAAGCTAATGGCCAAAAGTGGTGGCGGTGCGATTGTGAATGTCGCCTCGGTTAACGGTGTGATTCCAGGGTTATTTCAAGGGATTTACTCCATTACTAAAGCCTCCGTTATGTCGATGACCCAAGCCTTTGCCAAAGAATGTGCTCCGATGAATGTACGTGTAAACGCGTTACTACCGGGTTTTACCGATACTAAATTTGCTTCGGCCTTAACCAAAAATGTGCAAGTCATGGAACAAGTATTAAATCATGTGCCGATGCGTCGTATTGCTCAACCCGAAGAAATGGCGGGGGCGGTGTTGTATTTAGTGTCACCTGCGGCGAGTTATACGACGGGTGTGTGTTTGAATGTGGATGGTGGTTATTTGATTGGGTAATGTTTGTTAAAAAGACCCTTCGACTCCGCTCAGGGAGCATTTAGACGTTGGCTGAGTGGAGTCACGGTGGCTGAGCGGAGCCGAAGCCCTATTTTGAGTTTATGAAAAAAGTCACTATGCAAAACCTAAAAAACAAAGTCGCAGTTATTACAGGTGCAGCCGAAGGTATCGGTAAAGCGATAGC
>ERZ724524.312-NODE-312-length-31260-cov-9.122224_pt1 | contig 31260 bp, 23 predicted proteins | sample MGYA00376057_ERZ724524 | MGnify/ENA primary metagenome ERZ724524 (study PRJEB28724, sample SAMN07190888) | wastewater metagenome | isolation source: influent of sewage treatment plant in Hong Hong | place: USA: Christiansburg, Virginia | collected 2016-03-01 ...
TGCAACTGCGGGCCAGCAGCGAAGGCGAGTACTACGCGCTGCTGGTGGCGCGCGAACTGCTGTACCGCACTCCAGGCACCGAGCAGGTGCTGGCCGATTTTTTTGACCCCATGGCCCATGCCTTCATTGCGGCGCTGCAGGCGGCCTGCCCCGGCAGCACACGCGCACAGACCGCCTGGGCCTACCAGTTCACCATGGGCGCGCTGCTCCACCACCTGATCGATCACCGGGTTGAACGCCTGTCGCTGGGTTTGAACACCCCCCACGACGCGCAGGCCGCGCCGCTGCTCACGACCTTCATTACCGCCGGAATTGGCGCGCTGCTACTGCCGGCGGCCCTGCCCCCGAATTCCGTTACAACTCGTTGATCCACCCAAAAGGAGACTTCCCATGCACCGCCGCACCCTGCACCGCCTGACCCTGGCCGCCACGCTTGCCCTTGTCGCCACGGGCGCTGCGCATGCCCAGCAAACGATTCGCCTTACGGCAGCCGGCGGCCACCCCCCGGTGTTCCTGTGGGTCAAGCTGATTGACGAGTTCTTTATCCCCGAGGTGGACAAGCGCCTGGCGGCCGCGGGCGGCAAGACCAAGATCGACTGGACGCGCGCCTGGGGCGGCACCCTGATCAAGATCGGCAGCGAATCCAAGGGCATTGCCGACGGCGTGGCCGACATCGGCTTTGTCGGCACCATCTTTGAGGCGCCGCGCTTCCCGCTGCAAAACGTGAGCTACTTCGCGCCCTTTGGCTCCGACGACATCGGCACCGTCACCAAGGTGGTCAACCAGTTGCAGCACGACGTCCCCGCCATGGGCGGCACCTGGACCAAAAACGGCCTGGTGTACCTGGGCGGCGCAGCGCTCGACTCCTACCACCTGTGGACCAACTTTCCGGTGAACTCGGTGGACGACCTCAAGGGCAAGAAGATCACCGCGCCGGGCCCCTCGGCCAACTGGATTCGCGACACCGGCGCGGTGGCGGTGGCGGGCAACCTGAACACCTACTACGAAGACATCAAGTCCGGCGTCTCCAACGGGGTCATCACCTTTGCCACCGGCGCCTGGGGGGCCAAGGTGCACGAAGTGGCGCCCTACATCACCAAAGTCAATTTCGGCTCCCAGTTCGCCGGCGGCATCGCCATGAACAAGGGGCGCTTCGACAAACTGCCGCCCGATGTGCAGAAGATCTTCCGCGACGTCGGCGACGAATACAGCGTCCGCTTTGCCGCCGCACAGACAGCCGCCGCCGCCGGTCTGCTCAAGAAGATGGAAGAGGCCGGCGCAAAGATCAGCGAACTGCCGGCCCCCGAGCGCAAGCGCTGGGCCGACACCTTGCCACCGATCGCCAAGACCTGGGCCGCCGACCTGCAAGGCAAGGGCCTGCCCGCCGACGAAGTGCTCAAGGGCTATGTGGAAGGACTCAAGAAAGGCGGCGCCGATCTTCCGCGCGATTGGTCGGCGAAGTAAGGGCTTGCTGAGCGCCTGATCCATGGACTCCACCGAAACCACAGCGCTCGCGCAGGGGCCGCACGCCGTGCCCAAAGACGCCTACGGCCAGCCGCTCCCGGCCGGTTTTCAGCGTGTGGTCCAGGCGCTCAACGCGCTGGGCACGCTGTGGATCGTGGCGCTCATGGTTCTCATCAACACCGACGTGCTCGGGCGCAACCTGTTCAATGCGCCGGTGCGCGGTGTCACCGAGCTGGTGTCGCTGTCCATCGTCGGCATCGTGTTCCTGCAGCTGGCCGACACCCTGCACAGCGGCCGCATCACACGCGCCGACGTGCTGCTGCAAGGACTGCAAAAGAGCCGGCCGGTGCTAGCAGCGGCGCTCCATGCGGTCTTTCACCTGGTGGGCGCACTGCTCATGGCCACCATTCTGTGGGCCGCCTGGCCCACGCTGTGGGAGTCGATCCGCATGCGCGAATACGTGGGCGCCATTGGTGACTTCACCGCGCCGGTGTGGCCGGTGCGGGTGGTGATGCTGGTGGGCCTGGCCGCCACGCTGATCACCTTTGTGTTGCTGGCGCTGGCCGATGTGCGCCGCGCCGCGCGTTTGCATCGCACGCGCATGGCAAGGGGTGCGGCATGAGCCCGAGCTTGATCGCCTGCGCCTCCCTGGTGCTGATGCTGGCGCTCATCTGGGCCGGTATGCACGTGGCCGTGGTGCTGGCCGTGGTGTCGTTCATTGGCGTCTGGCTGATCAAGGGCGATCCGGGCATTGCGGCCAATTTGCTCGCGCAGGCCAGCAGCGACGCAATTGCCAGCCATATCTTTGGTGTGGTGCCGCTGTTTGTGCTGACGGGCTTTCTGGTGGCCATGGCCGACATCGGCAAGGACGCGTTCGAGGTGGCCAACCAGTTGCTGCGCCGCCTGCGCGGCGGCCTGGGCATTGCCACGGTGGCGTCCAACGCAGTGTTCGCCGCCATCACCGGCGTGTCCATTGCCTCGGCAGCCGTGTTCACCCGCGTGGCGGTGCCAGAGATGCGGCGCTATGGCTACAACCCCAAATTCGCCGTGGGCGTGGTCGCGGGTTCGTCGGTGCTGGGCATGCTGATTCCGCCCAGCCTGCTGATGATCCTCTACGGCTTTCTGTCCAACCAGTCGGTGGGCGACCTGTTCACTGCAGGCATCGTGCCGGGCTTGCTGCTGGCACTGGCCTACACGGTGGGCATCGTCGTGATGGCCTTTGTGTGGCCGCACTCGGTGTACGCCAGCGGCGCGCCCCTGCCCTCCGGCGATGCGGCGCTGATGCCGCTGGGCACGCTGGTGCGCAAGATCGTCCCGAGCTTTTTGATGATCGTGCTGGTGCTGGGCGGCCTGTACGCCGGCTACTTCACCGCCACCGAGGCGGGCGCCGTGGGTGCGCTGCTCGCGCTGGTGATTGCACTGCTGCGCCGCAAGCTCAACGCGCGCACGCTCTGGAGCGTGCTGACCGAGACCGGGCATGTCACCGTGTCGGTCAGCTTTCTGATCATTTGCGCCACCATCTACACGCGCATGCTGGCCATGTCCGGCATGCCGCAGTTCCTGGTGGAAACCATGGCGCAGGCGGGCCTGGGCGCCACGGCCTTCCTGATGCTCTACGTGCTGATCATCATCGCCCTGGGCATGGTGGTGGATTCCTCGTCCATCCTGCTCATCGTGCTGCCGCTGATGCTGCCGCTGGCCGAGGGGTTTGGCATGAACATGATCTGGTTTGGCGTGGTCACCGTGGTGGCCGTGGAGATCGGCCTGTTGACGCCGCCCTTTGGCCTGTCGGTCTACGTCATCAAGAGCACGCTGCAGGACGAAAGCGTTTCGCTGGGCGACATCTTTCGCGGCACGGCGCCCTTCACGCTGATGATGATGGCCGTGTTGCTGCTGCTCATCTTCTTCCCGGCCATCAGCCTGGTGCTGCTGAAATAGGAGGCCTTTGCATGACCAACCCGCTCGACGGCTTCACCGTGAACCGCGCCGATATTGGCTACGTTGGCCACGAGCTGCAGCGCCCCGAATGCATCCTGGCCGAACCCGACGGCACGCTGTGGTCCGCCGATGCGCGCGGCGGCGTGATGCGCATTGCGCAGGACGGCTCGCAGCGCTTTATTGGGCAGCAGGCCGATGCGCGTTTCGGCGCCGCCGCGTCGCAGGATGCCGAGGCCGTGGAGCAGAAGTTCACCACCGGCACCTTGCCCAACGGCCTGGCCTTTGCGGCCAACGGCGACATCTTGATTTCCAACTTCGGCACCGATGTGCTGGAGGTGATGACGCGCGACGGCGCAACGCGCTTGCTCGCCGACACCATCGACGGCCAACCCATCGGCAAGGTGAACTTCGTGCTGCGCGATGCCCAAGGCCGCATCTGGATCACCGTCTCGACGCGCATGAACCCGTGGACGCAGGCGGCGGGCACCCGCGTGCGCGACGGCTACGTGGCGGTGCTGGACGGCACCGGCCTCTACGTGGTGGCCGACGGTTTTCACTTCACCAACGAAATTCGCCTGGACGCGGCGGGGGAGTGGCTCTACATCGTCGAAACCACCGGTCCGCACATCACCCGCATGCGGGTGGACGGCACGGGAGCGCGCGTGCGCCTTACCGACCGCGAAGTCTTTGGCCCCAGCCACCTGGGCGGCTTTCCCGATGGCATCGCCTTTGACGCGTACGGCAACCTGTGGTGCACGCTGGTGATGGTGGACCAGCTAGGGCCTGTTAGCACTATGCAAGGGGTCGCGAAGGTCAGCAGAACCTGCCCATCAAGGCGCGCGACGCAGCGCGTGCGTCCGCACGCTCAAGGAGCGCAACGCGGAGGGGCAGGTTCTGCTGACCTTCCCTTCGGGTTGCCTCGCAAAGGGGCCGTCTGCGGCGTTGCCCGCGCTTGCAAGGCAACAGCCTTGCTGCGCTCGGGCGCCTTGCATACAGCCCCTTTGCGGGGCAACGCGATCCCCTTGCATAGTGCTAACAGGCCCTTGGCGCTCACGCCCCAGGGCGACAAGCGCGTGCTGCTCGACGACGGCAACCCCGAACCCTCGCAGCGCCTGCTGGACGGCATGGCCAATGGCTACGTCAGCCCCGAATCCATGCTGGCCGCACGCGGCAGCATCGCGCCCTGGATGGCCAGCGTCACCTTCGGCGGCCCCGACCTGCGCACCGTCTACCTCGGCAGCCTGATGGGCACCCGCATTCCGTTTTTTCGCGCGCCAGTGGCCGGGCTGCCGCTCGCGCACTGGCACTAGTACCTCAACCCGGAAGTATCGAAACATGAAAGCGCACCTTCGTCCGCACGGCGGCGTTGCAAATCCTCGCCATAGCTCTGCTATGTCTCCGGTTTGCGCCTTGCCCTGCAAACGAATCCATCGCTTTCATCTTGTTCCTTTACTTCCGCGCTGAGGCACCCACTTTTTTCGGAGAACCCCATGGCACGCACCTTTGTTGACCTTTCCATCTATCTGGAAAACGACGTGATTTCCGACCCGCCAGCATTCGCACCGAAGATTCAGTACTTCTCGCACGAGAACACCTTTGAGCAGATCGCGCCCTTCTTCCCCGGCCTGAAGAAGGAAGATCTGCCCGACGGCGAAGGCTGGGCGGTGGAGCTGGTGCAACTGTCCACCCACAACGGCACCCACCTGGACGCGCCCTACCACTTCCACTCGACGATGGACAAGGCGCTGGGCGAGAAAAAGCCCGCCATCACCATCGACCAGGTGCCGCTCGAATGGTGCTTTCAGCCGGGTGTAAAGCTCGACTTCCGCCACTTTGCCGACGGCTACGTGGTGACAGCCAAGGATGTGGAGGCGGAGCTGGCACGCATTGGCCACACGCTCAGCCCGCTGGAGATCGTGGTCGTCAACACGCGTGCCGGATCGCGCTATGGCCACGACGATTTCGTCAGCTCCGGTTGCGGCATGGGCTATGAGGCCACGATGTATCTGCTGGAGCGCGGCGTGCGCCTGACGGGCACCGACGCCTGGAGCTGGGACGCCCCCTTTGTGCACACCGCGCAGAAGTACGGCCAGACGCACGACGCTTCGCTGATCTGGGAAGGCCACAAGGCCGGCCGCGACATCGGCTACTGCCACCTGGAAAAGATGCACAACCTCGAAGCCCTGCCGCCGACGGGCTTCATGATCAGCTGCTTCCCGCACAAGATTCGCGGCGCCTCAGCCGGCTGGACGCGCGCCGTGGCGATCTTCGACGACACGCTGCTGCCTGCCAAAGCCTGAGGGAATTTCCGTGACTGAACTCGACCAAACCCACGACCCAGCCGCGCGCAGCTGGGTGGCATCCGCCAATGTGCCCGGCTGCGACTTCCCCATCCAGAACCTGCCCTTTGCCGTGTTCCGCCACCACGGGGGCGACGAGCCGTTTCGTGGCGGCGTGGCCATTGGCGATCAGGTGATCGACCTGGCACGCGTCGCCGTGGCCGGCTGCCTGGACGGCCTGGCGCACGAGGCCGCGCTCGCCGCCGCGCACCCGTATCTCAACGATTTGATGGCCATGGGCCCCCGAGCCGCCCGCGCCCTGCGTCACGGCCTGTTTGCACTTCTGAGGGAGGGCGCAGAAGGCCCTGCGGTGGACGCCCTGCGCGGCTGCTTGACGCCGCAAGTGGCGGTGCAGTACGCGCTGCCGGTGCAGGTGCACAACTACACCGACTTCTACACCTCCATCCACCATGCGCGCAGCGTCGGCCACATGATCCGGCCCGACCAGCCGCTGCCCCCCAACTTTCAGTGGCTGCCCATTGCGTACCACGGCCGCGCATCCAGCGTGGTGGTGAGCGGCACCGACTTCCACCGCCCCATGGGCCAGGCTATGCCGCCGGGCGCCGCCGCCCCCGTGTACGGGCCTTGCGCGCGGCTCGATTTCGAACTGGAGATGGCCATCTACGTGGGGCGCGGCAACGCGCTGGGCGAGCAAGTGCCGCTGGCACAAGCGGAAGAGCACATCTTTGGCATGGGGCTGCTCAACGACTGGTCGGCGCGCGACCACCAGTTCTGGGAGATGGCGCCGCTCGGCCCCTTCCTGGGCAAGAACTTCTGCACCAGCGTCTCGCCCTGGGTCGTGACCATGGACGCGCTGGCGCCCTACCGCGTGGGCGCCGTGCACCGGCCCGCGTCAGATCCGCAGCCCTTGGCCTACCTGGCCCAGGATGCCAACCAGCGGGCCGGTGGCATCGACGTGCGCCTGACCGTGGGCCTGGAGACGGCGCTGCACCGGGAGCGCGGCCTGCCCCCAGCCGAAATCACGCGCACCAGCTTTCGCCACCAGTACTGGACCGTGGCGCAGATGCTCACCCAGCACACGGTGGGCGGCTGCAACCTGCAAAGCGGCGACTTGCTGGGCACCGGCACCATCTCGGGCCCGACGCCCGAGGAAGCCGGCGCCATGGTCGAGCTGAGCCTGGGCGGCACCCAGCCCCTCACGCTGACCGGCACCGGCGAGCAGCGCCGCTTTCTCGAAGACGGCGACGCAGTGGTGCTGCGCGGCTGGTGCGAGGCGCCCGGCGCCGTGCGCATCGGGTTTGGGGAATGCCGGGGTCGGGTGCTGCCAGCTACAACTGAAATTTCAAGCAAAATCGGGCTTTAGCGCACTATCCATAAGCGCGAGTAGCTCTGTTTTTAGTAGCGAACTGCCAAATCTGCACATCCGCCCCAGGCTGGCGCGCCTTGTCTCAGACCGCGATCAGGGCAGGCAGCAAGCGGTCGTATTCCTTCTTTACCACCGCGTAGCACTCGCAACTGCGCGCCTCTAGCCCGGGCCGATCCAGTACGGTGATGTGGCCGCGCGCATAGTGAATCAAACCTGCCTTCTGCAATTTCAGCGCCCCCTCGGTCACGCCCTCGCGGCGAACACCCAGCATGTTGGCGATCAGTTCCTGGGTCATGACCAGCTCCTTGCCTTGGAGCCGATCCAGACTCAACAAAAGCCAGCGACAGAGCTGCTGGTCAATCGAATGGTGCCGGTTGCAGACTGCGGTCTGCGCCATCTGGGTGATCAGCGCCTGCGTATAGCGCAGTAGCAGGTGCAATACCGGAGCGCGCTTGAATTCCTCCTTGAGCAAGCGCGCCGGCATGCGAAACCCGCTTCCAGCGCTTTGCACAACGGCCCGGCTGGAAGTCGACTCGCCCCCCATGAACAGCGAGACACCTACGATGCCTTCGTTACCGACCACCGCGATCTCGGCCGATGCGCCGTCTTCCATGACGTACAAGAGCGAAACAATGGCCGAAGTCGGAAAGTAGACATGGCTCATGGTGTCACCAGCCTCGTAGAGCACCGCTCCCAGCGGGAGACTCACGCACTCGAGATGGGCCTGCCACCTTTGCCATTCCGGCTCGGGAAGCGCAGCCAACAAATGATTTTTCTTCGGGTTGGCTGGCTCCGTCATGCTGGGCTCCAAGTTCGGTCAAGCTGTGTCGGAGCGTGTTTGCGCAGACAAGCAGTGTGAACCGGCGATGCAAGCTTTGTGCGCCACCGCTCAGACCTGCGCCCATGCATCAATCGGCCCAAACAATACGCCACAGGCAACTTGATGTCCATCTTTTGGAGGAGTGGACGAAGATTTCGACCGGTGAGTTGTGTCACCGGAAGGTTCTGGCCCGAACGCTTCAGGCTTCTGCTTGCACCGGAGAGGCGATGTCCGGCCGACGCCGGCCGTGCAGGAACAACGGGATTGAACAAAACACGATCGTGCCACCCAAAACGAGGCCCACATAGAGCACGGGCGAGCCGACCGGAAGCTGATCGGGCGGAAAAAATGCCACCAAGAAGCTGAAGAGTACGCCGGTAAAACCCACACCTGCGACCACCCACATGCCGGAATTCCCCCCAGGCACGATGAAGGGACGCGCGAGCTTCGGACGCAAGTAGCGTAGCCTGATCGCGGCGGCATACATCAACATGTAGGCGATGAGATAGAGCGCGATAGTGATGGCCGACAAAAGAAAGAACACGACCGAAACGTTCTTGATGAAAAAATAGATCGACGACATGACGGTCACCACAGCGCCTTGCACCATCAGGACGTTTTGGGGCATCCCGTAGCGGTTCGTCGCTTGTAGGAGGCGCGGCAGGCCGCCTTCCTCAGCTGTTGCAAGCAGCCCCTTCGACGGGCTGCCGAGCCACGCGAAAATGCCGCTGACGGCGCCAACCCCCACCATCAGCGACAAGACCTGCACCAGCCAGGCCATGTGCCACACCTTCGTGACGACCGCTGCGAAGGTATCGAAGACGCCTGACTGCAGCGAAATTTCGTCGTGCGGCAAGATCGCCGCGATCGGAATTGCACCGAGCACGAAGATAGTCAGCGCAAGTACCGCACCGATGCCGACGGCAAGCGGATATTCCCGGCCCGGCTTGCGCATCTCCACGACGTGCACCGCTTGCACTTCGACGCCGGCGAACAACAAAACGATCCCGGCCAAGAAGGCGACGGCGCCAAACCCGTGAATCGACGGCCAGAACGTGGCACGGCCGTTGCTCGACACGGCCGGGTCGCTCAGGTGCTGCCACCCGATCGGGTGGCTCGACGCCAGCCAGTACCCCAGCAGGACGAGCAAAAACAGCCCTGGAACGATAGTTCCGACGACAAACATCCAGTTCGCGAATTTAGCAAAAACTCGCACACCACGCAGCACGACTGCCGTCGCCATCCAAAAGACGACGATGCAGAAAGTGCCGACAAACCACCCATTTTTCGCGAGCTCGGGGCGCCCGATGGTGTACGCCATCGCAGCGGCACCAAACGTCAGGCCGACCGGAAACCACACCACGTTCTGGACCCACTGCAGCCAAATCGCGAGAAACCCCCAGCGCTTGCCGAACGCTTCTCCGACCCAGGTATAGATGCCACCCTTCCGGTCTGCGAACGCACCGCCGAGTTCGGCCGACACCAGCGACGCCGGAACGAGGTAGAAGACGACCGTGAAAGCCAGATAGGCAAACATAGTCATCTCCTCCTTCGCTAGCAGCGGTAGTCCACGCAGGCTGGTGACCACAGCCGCAGCGGTCATGAGGCCGACAGACGCTGTACTCAGAGGGGCACCCCTCTTGTGGCTTTTCATGGTGTGCGCCTGAAACGGACGTTCGCGTCAGGACAAGATCATCGAAAAATACCCCCCGATAAGCGCCAGCACCGTTGTCAACGCGTAGCTCACCGGATAAGGAACAGCGGCGACGGAACTGCCGGATTCCTCCATGATGGCGTTCAGTCCCGGCGTACTGTTGCGCGCTCCAGTCGCAGAGCCATCGGCAATGATCGAGTTCAGACCAAAAAACTTGATCCCGACCCAGAACGCAACCAGCGGCGGCACCAATGCACCGGCAATGCCGATGAGCGCGAGCCACAGGATCGTGTCGCCGCCAAGAGCAGAGATGACCTTGGGACCGACATTGGCCGACAGCACTGCCACAAAAGCGTTCAAACCAAAATCCTGCAGAAAACTGCGCGCGCCTTCGTGCACCGGCCCCCCGAAATTGGGATTGCGGCTGCGGAAATAGCTGACGCCCACGCCCGCCATGATGACGCCGGCCGAGGTGCCAAGCGCAAAGGGAATGCCCGAGACCGTCACTGTGATGATGCCCACCAAATACCCCACCAGCATGGCGAGCGCGAGGTAGAGCACCTCGGACTTCATCGTCGGCAGGATGACATGGCCACCCAGCCTTTTTGCCGCAGCGCGAAGCGCCACGTCGGGCCCTGTCAACCGCAGGACGTCGCCGAAATGCACATCGCTTTTTGGGCCGAGAGGCAATTCGGTGCCAGCACGGAACAAGGCCTGAACCGTGACGCCACCCGGCATGACGCCATCGAGTTCCGCCAAACTTTTGCCCGAATGCTTGTGCGCGCCAATGTGCACGTCAGCGACCTCTAGCGGCACATTGCGCGCCAGTGGGTCATCGGATTCCGGGCCGATTAAATCGCCGTCTTTGAAGATGAGAGCATGCACATCGGCGCGCAGGGTCACGATGTCATCCTTCTGGATGGTGGGGTCCCCCTTCAGATCGACCACAGCGCCATCGCGGACGACACGCAGGATGGGCGCCTCGGGGAAATCGCCTTCCAGCTGCGACAAGGTGCGGCCGATGAATTTGTCATGGGTGACAGAGAACGCGCGCAGCTGGTAGGCAGAAAAACCCATCACCAAGGCACTGGGCGCACCGGGCACTGGATGCGTTGCGCCACCGCTGAAATCGGCTTCCGCCAGTTTTGCGTCCGCTTTGGCGTCGTGGCCGAAAATGCGCGGCAGGTAGCGGATCAGCAGGATGATGCCCACCGTGGAAAGCACGTAGCTGATCGCATACGCGGCCGCCATGTTGGCCCCCACTTGCTCGACCGTCATGCCTGCGGGCGGTTTGAAGGCGCCACTTGCGAGTGCGCCCTGGCCGACGCCAAGAATCGCAGTGATGGTGTAGCTGCCTGAGATCAATCCCGTCGCATAGCCCGGCGCGAGCCCGGCCAGCTTGGCCCCGAAGTAGCAGATGACCCAGTTCAGAACCCAGACGATGAGCCCGATGGCGACGAAGGCAAGACCGCCCTTTCGCAGGCCTGAGAAAAATTGCGGCCCCACCTTCAGTCCGAGCGCGTACATAAAGAGCAGCAGCATGAACGACGACAAGATGCCCGGGATGGCGTAGGTGATGCCATAGGCAGCCTGGGCGATCATTGAGAGCACGACGCCGACCAGCAGTGTGCCGGCCGTGGAGCCCAGCGAGATGGTCTTGAAGCTGAATTTGCCGATCAGCGTCCCGAGCGCAAGCGCGAGCAATACGAACGCGATGGGTTGGTGACCCAGCAGCTGGAAGAAGCCATGCAGTCCGGCTTCCGTCACGGGCTTGATGGTGTCAAACACCTGGCCTATCGCGCTATGTGCCGCCGGCGCCGCAACGCCTTGCGCCAGGGCCGATCCGCTGATGAGCAAGAGCGGCAGGCAAGCGCCGAAGGTGAATTTCAGCCTCGCCATGGCGCCCGCCGCGCAGTTATCCATGGTGGAACCCCGGTTTGGCGGTGGAGTTCGGGACCGGGTTCTTTTGCAGGTGCTCGAGGGCACGCTGGATGTCGTCCAGCAGCAACCTGGCCAGATCGCGGCTCACGCCGTGGCGTATCAGGATGCGCTGGACCACAGTGTCCTTGCGGTTTGACGGCAGTGGATAGGACGCGATCTGCCAGCCCCGCATCCGCACTCGCTCAGACAGGTCATACAGCGTAAAGCCATGATCGGCGTTGGTCAGGCGGTAGGCAACGGCAGGCAAGCCACCGTGGCCGTCGTAGACCATCTCGAATGGCGCTAACTTTGCCAGCTCGGCTCCCAGCCATTGGGCCGTATCGGAACAGGCTTGCTGAACAGCGGTGTAGCCGTCTCGCCCCAGGCGCAGGAAGTTGTAGTACTGGGCGATGATCTCGCCGCCGGGGCGGGAAAAGTTCAGCGCGAAGGTCGGCATGTTGCCGCCGAGATAGTCGACATTGAAGATCAGCTCTTCGGGCAGATCCGCCTTCGACGCCCAGATCACCCAGCCCACCCCGAGCGGTGCGAGGCCGTATTTGTGGCCGGACGCATTGATCGACCGGACCCGCGCGATCTGGAAATCCCAGACAAGGTCACGCTGGATGAACGGCGCAATGAATCCGCCTGAGGCGGCATCCACGTGGATCGGTATGTCCAGCCCCAGGTCGCGCTGCATCGAATCGAGCTCGCGCGCCAACGCCTCGACGGGCTCATAGATGCCCGTGAATGTGACGCCCAGCGTCGCTACGACGCCGATGGTGTTCTCGTCGCAGTATTTGCGCAGGTCTTCGGGCTGGATTCCCAGTGCGTCCCCTTCCAGCGGCACTTCGCGGATCTCGACATCGAAATACCGGGCGAATTTGTGCCAGCAAATCTGCACCGGGCCGGTCACGATGTTGGGCTTGCTGACATCCTTGCCCTCGGCTTGCCGGCGCTTGCGCCACTTCCATTTGAAGGCGAGACCGCCCAGCATGGCCGCCTCGCTGGAACCCGTCGTTGAGCAGCCCACCGTATCCCATGACTTCTGGGCGTGCCAAAGGTCGGCCAGGATGTGGACGCATCGGCTTTCAAGCTCGGCCGTCTGCGGGTACTCGTCCTTGTCGATCATGTTTTTGTCGATGGCGTCCGCCATCAACTGCTTGACTTCGTCCTCTATCCAGGTGGTGCAGAAGGTGGCGAGGTTCTGGCGGGCATTGCCGTCGAGCAGTAGCTCGTCCCGTATCAGGGCATAGGCCGCGCGTGGCTCGGTGCGGCCCTCTGGCAGCCGGTATTTTGGAAGGCTGTCCTGTGACGCTTTGGTTGCGTAGATGTCGCGCAGGGTGGACTGGTCGCCAAGGTCGACGTGGTGGATAGGCATGTTCTTCTTTCTCAGAATGGCGGATTGCCGTCAGCGGAGAAAGCGCCGCTTCGCTTGTGATCGCCTGGGTTGCGATGCAAAGAGGCTTTTCTGCGTGACTTTGTCATCCTGTGTGGCCGTAAATCGCCACGACCGGCCCGCTGCGGGGCGGCAGCGGCGAGTTCTAGCGACATGCGGCAAGCCTGAGCGCCTGCAGTCGGCCCGTCTGTGCGGTGTCGCACGCAGGGTGTGGGTTGGACTGGCCCAGTGGTGCATCCAGCGCCAATAAGCCTGTGCCCACCAGCAAATTTCTGGCCCGGAGGGGGCGAGAATTTGTAAAGGAAAAGTGGCTGTAGCGCTTTACCCATAAGCGCTAGCAGCTCTTGTTTTCAGAGTGCCTTGTTGATTCTCTGGGCTGCTTGGTTGGCGGCGTCAGGCGCTGCGACCGCCTTGCGGCGCGCGCGCAGACCGATGACACGGCAGGCCAGCTGCGTCAATTCCTCCACCACCGCCTCTTGGGGCAGGCGCCCGTCAGGCCGGTACCAGTTGAAGAGAAAGCCCGGCAGGCTGCAGGCCGCCAGCGCCGTGATCTTGGTTTCGTTGAACTCCAGCATGCCGTCCGCGCGGCCCTGCTCCAGCAGCGCGCACATGCGCTCATAGAAATGCTGGGCGATCTCGGTTTGCGCCGCGCGGTATTCGGGGCGGTAGACCTGGGGCTCGCGGTAGGGGAAGAAGGCCGAGGGGTAGTGGGTCAAGGTGGCCCCGATCAAGCGCCGCAGGCCCTCCTCCAACTTGACGTGCGCCGGCCTCAGGTCGTCCTCAGGGAAGTCCATGCTGGTGAAGCACGCCACCGTCGGCGCCCACGACAGGGTTTCGAAGATTTCCTGCTTGTTGCGGAAGTAGTAATAGACAAAAGGCTTGGTCATGCCCAGCGTCGCCACGATCTGCTCCATCGTCGTGTTCGCATAGCCCTGGCTGGCAAACAGTTCCTCGGCCGCGCGAAGGATGCGCTCGCGCTTCTCATCCGAGCCCTCGCGCGGCTGTCCCGTCGGTGTCTTTTCGGAGGCCGGCCTTGCAGGCATTTTTCTGATCTTTTGCATAATTTATACCGCCCGGTAGGTTTAGGCTACCATGCGGTATATATTACCGACTTTAGCCCTGTCATTTGTACCGGGCGTTCCAAGGAGACTCCATGGCCACCACCGGATTGCTGCCGACCGACCTTCCGTTGCACGAGCACCTGCGCGCCCATGCGCGGGCCACGCCCGATAAGGCGGCCTACCTTTGGTACGGGGCGGCCATCACTTTTGCCGCGCTGGACCAGGCCAGCGACGCCTTTGCCGCCCGGCTCCACGCGTTGGGCGTTCGCAAGGGCGACCCGGTGGCGCTGTTCATGAACAACTGCCCGCAGTACGTGATGGCGCACTACGGCATCCAGAAGCTGGGTGCCATCGTCTGCCCTTGCGGGCCACTCAACAAAGAGCACGAGCTCGAGTACCAGCTCTCAGACTTGCAGGCGCGCGTGATCGTCGCCGCCGACAGCCTGCTGCCCATCGTCGAAAAAGTGCGAGAGCGCACCGGACTGCAGCATGTGTTTGCCGTGCGCTACGGCGAGCTGCTGCCGGCTGCGCCTACGATTGATCTGCCTGCCGAGCTGCAAGCGTACGAGGCGTCCGTGCTGCCCGCTGATGTGGAAGACTTCTTGCAGGTGGCGCGCAGTGGCACCAGACCGCCGCCTGTCGCCATCGACATCGACAACGACGTGGCCTTGATGACCTACACCTCGGGCACCACCGGCCTGCCCAAGGGGGCCATGCTCACCTTCCGCAATGCGCTTTACAAGACGGCGGTCTCGGTCAACACCAAGCATGTGACGCAGAACGATGTGCTGCTGGCTATTGCGCCGCTGTACCACATTGCCGGCATGCTGATGGGGGTGAACATCCCGATCCTGTCGGGCGCCACCACGGTGCTGCTGCACCGCTTCGACCCGGTGGCCGTGCTGCAGGCGATCGACCGCCACAAGGTCACTTGGTGGTACAGCATCGCCCCGATGAACGTGGCCGTGATGGCGGTTCCGGACGCCGCCCGCTACGACCGCAGCAGCCTGCGCCAGAACTCGGTCACCAGCTTTGGCATCGCCTTTACCGAGGCGTTGGCCCAGCAATGGCAGGCCTTTGCACCGAACTGCCGCTCCATGGAAGCGGCCTACGGACTGAGCGAAACCCACACCATGGACACCTACATGCCGGACGACGCCATTCGCTGGGGCACGCATGGCGTGGCGGTGGACGGCAACGAGATTCGCATCTTGAACCCCGACACGGGAGCGGAACTTCCCGTCGGCGAGATCGGCGAGATCGTGCTGCGCAACGCCGGCGTGTTCAAGGGCTACTGGAACAAGCCCGAAGCCACCGCGCAGACCTTGCGGGGCGGCTGGGTCCACACCGGCGACATGGGCCGTATGGACGCAGATGGCTACCTGACCTTCATTGGTCGGTTCAAGGAAATGATCAAGGTCTCCGGCTACAGCGTGTTTCCGGAAGAGGTGGAGGGCATCCTCATCAAGCACCCAGCCGTGGCAGCGGCAGCTGTCATCGGCAAGCCCGACGCCGACAAGGGCGAAGTGGTGATGGCCTTCATCGTGCCCAAGGCCGGGCAGCACCCGGACGCCGCCGAACTGCTGGCATGGTCGCGCGAGAACATGGCCACCTACAAGGCGCCACGCGACATCCGCTTTATCGATGCACTGCCGGCCACCGGCGCCGGCAAGCTGCTGCGCCGCCTGCTCAAAGAAAGAATCTGAATGTTCAAGAAAGTCCTGGTCGCCAACCGCGGCGAGATTGCCCTGCGCCTGGTGCGCGCGCTGTACGACCTCAATGTGCCCAGCGTGGCCGTGTTTGCGCAGGACGATGCAGAGGCGCCGCATGTGCGCGCTGCCGACGAAGCCGTGGCGCTCGAAGCCACAGGCCCCGGCGCCTATCTGGAGGGCACGCGGCTGATCGCCATTGCCCGCCAGACGGGCTGCGACGCCGTGCATCCCGGCTACGGCTTCCTGAGCGAGCGCGCCGATTTCGCGCACGCCTGCGCTGAGGCGGGCATCACCTTCATCGGCCCCGACGCCGCGCACCTGGCCCTGTTTGGCGACAAGGCTGCCGCGCGCACTCTGGCAGAGCGCTGTGGCGTGCCGTTGATGCCGGGCAGCAGTGGTGCGGTCACGCTGGAACAGGCGCAAGCTTTTTTTGCGGCACAAAGCGGCGCCGGCGTGATGGTCAAGGCCATTGGCGGCGGCGGCGGGCGCGGGATGCGCGCGGTACTGCACGCGGCCGAGCTACCCGAGGCCTATGCCCGCTGCGTGTCCGAAGCGCGGGCAGCGTTTGGCGTCGAAGGCGTGTACGTTGAGCGGCTGATGCTGCATGCGCGCCACATCGAGATCCAGATCCTGGGCGACGGCAAGGACGCAATGAGCCTGGGCGACCGCGAATGTTCGCTGCAGCGCCGCTTTCAAAAGCTGGTGGAAATCGCCCCCAGCCCTTCTTTGTCTGAGAAGCTCCGCCACGAGATTACCCAGGCCGCGCTGGTCATGGCGCGCGACGTCGGCTACCGCAGCCTGGGCACATTTGAGTTCTTGGTGGATGAAAGCTCCGCCGAGCTGCCTTGGGTCTTTATCGAAGCGAACCCGCGGCTGCAGGTCGAGCACACCGTGACCGAAGAAGTCACCGGCCTGGACCTGGTGCAACTGCAGGTCGCTGTGGCCGCAGGCCGCACGCTGAGCGAACTGGGATTGGACCCCCAGGCACCGCCGGCCTCCACAGGTTATGCCATTCAGCTGCGCATCAACGCAGAAACGCTGGGCGCAGATGGGCAGGCCCGGCCCGGCGTCGGCACGCTGGCCCAGTTCGATTTGCCGTCCGGCCCCGGCATCCGCGTGGATACGCATGGCTACGCGGGCGCCACGCCCTCGCCGCACTACGACACCTTGCTGGCCAAGCTGGTGGTGTCGTCCGGCAGCGCCGTGTTTGCCGATGCCGCCCGCCGAGCGCGGCGTGCGCTGGACGAGTGCCACATCACTGGCGTGCCCACCAACCTCGCGCTGCTGCAGGCCATCGTGGCGCGCGCAGAGTTCGACACCCAGGCTGTGCACACGCGGTTTGTCGAAGCGCACCTGCCCGCCCTGGTGGCAGCGGCGGAGCAAATCCATCGACAACGGGCGCTGCGCCACCCCACCAGCGCCACGCCGAGCGCTGCCGCCAAGGCGCAGCCCGATGCGCATGTGGCCGAAGGTCTGCTCGCCGTGCGCGCGCCCATGCCCGCCAAGCTCGTGCAAATGGATGTCGCCGTGGGCGACGTGGTGGCGCAGGGCGCGCAATTGGCCGTACTCGAAGCCATGAAGATGGAGCATGTGCTACTGGCCGAATCGGCGGGCAGAGTGCTGGAAGTGCGCTGCGAGGTGGGCCATTACCTGACAGAGGCGGCGCTGGTCCTGGTGCTAGAACCAAGGGAGGCCGGCGCGCAGACCCAGCGCGAGGAGGCGCTCGCAGACCTGGACACCATCCGCGCCGACCTGCAAAAAACACGCGACCGCCACGCGTGGCTTCTGGACGAAAACCGCGCTATGGCCGTGGCCAAACGCCACGCACGTGGCGGGCGCACCGCACGTGAAAACATCGCCCAGCTGTGCGACGACGGCAGCTTCATTGAGTATGGCGCCTTGGCCATTGCCGCGCAGACGCGCCGCCGTAGCCTGCCCGACCTGATCGCCAACACGCCTGCCGACGGCATGGTGACGGGCATCGGCACGGTCAACGCCGAACCCTTCGGCAAAGAGAAGTCGCGCTGCGTCGTCATGGCGTACGACTACACGGTGCTGGCCGGTACCCAGGGCGCGTGGAACCACCAAAAAACCGACCGCATGCTGGCGCTGGCGCTGCAACTGCGCCTACCGGTGGTGCTGTTTGCCGAAGGCGGCGGCGGCCGGCCGGGCGATACCGACAAGGCCATCGTGTCGGGCCTCAACAACCACACCTTCCGCCAGTTTGCCGCCCTCTCGGGCAAGGTGCCGGTGGTGGGCATCGTGCATGGTCGCTGCTTTGCCGGCAATGCCGCGCTGCTCGGTTGCAGCGACGCGATCATTGCCACCGAGGCCAGCAACATTGGCATGAGCGGCCCGGCCATGATCGAAGGCGGTGGCTTGGGAACTTTCACCCCGGAGCAGATCGGGCCGAGCGATGTGCAGTCGCGCAATGGCGTGATCGACATCCTCGTCAAGGACGAAGCCGAGGCAGTGGCCGCGGCCCAGAAGTATCTCTCGTACTTCCAAGGCCCCGCCGCGCAATGGGAATGCGCGGACCAGCGCCTGCTGCGCCACGCCGTGCCAGAAAACCGCCTGCGGGTGTACGACATTCGAGCGCTGATGCACACGATGGTGGACACCGACTCACTGCTTGAACTGCGCCGCGGTTATGGCGCTGGCATCGTCACTGCACTCGCTCGCATCCAAGGTCGACCGGTCGGCATCATGGCCAACAACCCCACGCATCTGGGCGGCGCGATCGATGTGGACGCAGCCGACAAGAGTGCGCGTTTCATGCAGCTGTGCGAGGCGCACGGGCTGCCCATCATTTCGCTCACCGATACGCCCGGCTTTATGGTCGGCCCCGACATTGAGGCCCAGGCCCAGGTGCGCCACGTCTGCCGCATGTTTGTCGTGGCGGCGCATCTGAGCGTTCCGTTCTTTGCGGTGGTCCTGCGCAAGGGCTACGGCCTGGGCGCGCAAGCCATGACAGCAGGCGGTTTTGACACGCCCATCTTCACGCTCTCCTGGCCTACCGGCGAATTCGGCCCTATGGGCCTTGAAGGCGCGGTGCGTCTGGGCTTCAGCAAAGAGCTGGAAGCCGCCGCACCTGGCGTCGAGCGCGACGCTCTGTTTGCGAAATTGGTAGCCCAGCAATACGCCAATGGCGAGGCGATCAATATGGCCCAGGGCCTTGAGATCGACGCCGTCATCGACCCCATGGAGACGCGTGACTGGCTCGTCAAGGGGCTCGAATCGTCCGCCGCGCAACCACGCCCACTCAACCCCCGTTTTGTCGACGCCTGGTAATTTTTTCACTTCCTGCACCCGGAGCTTTCCATGAAAAAACTCTTGATTTCTCTTCCGTTGGCGCTTGCTTTCGCGCTCACGCCTCTGGCCTCATCGGCTGAAACTTTTCCGTCTAAAACGGTGCGCTGGGTGGTGCCCTACCCGGCGGGCGGAGGCTCGGATTTCATGGCCCGCACGGTAACGCTGGCCCTGCCCGAACTTTTGGGCCAACCGGTCATCGTGGAGAACAAGCCCGGCGGCAATGGTGCGGTGGCAGTGGCCGACATCAAACGTGCGCCCAAGGACGGGCATACGATCATCAATGTGGACAACGGTATCTTGGTGTTCAACCCCGTGTTGTACAAAAAGCTCGGCTACGACCCAGCGGTCGATCTGCGCCCTGTAACGCTGTTGGGCAGCTTGCCCATGATTCTCGTGGCGGGCCCCGGCACCGACGCCAAGACAGCCAAGGACTTCATCGCCCAGGTCAAAGCCCAACCCGGCAAGTTCAACTATGGCTCGGCGGGCGCGGGCAGCCCGCAGCACATGGCAATGGAGTTGCTGAAGAAAATTGCCGGCCTGGACATGCAACACATCGCCTACAAAGGCTCGGCGCCTGCGCTGGGCGATCTGATGGGCGGGCAGATTCCTGCGCTGATGACCGACTACGCCGCCGGACGCAGCGCCATTCAGGCAGGCAGCATCCGCGCGCTGGCCGTGGCCAGCCCCGAACGCCTGGGCTACCTGCCCGACGTGCCCACATTCGCCGAACTGGGCCTTCAAGACATGAACGCGTCTGCGTTTGTCGGCGTGGCAGTGGCAGCAGGCACACCGGACGCCGCCGTGCTCGCCTTGCAAAAGGCGATTTCAGGCTCACTGGCGCGCCCGGAGGTAGCCAAGCGGTACCGCGATATCGGCATTGAGCCCGTGACCTTCACTCCCCTTCAGTTTGAGGAGCTGGTGAAAACTGAAAGCACGCGCTGGCACAAACTTATCCGCGAACAGAAGATATCCCTCGACTGAGCGCCAACACGACCCAGAAAGCCACTGCACGAGACTGTCCGGTTTCCCCCGCCTTCGCGTAGCATCGCGGCCACCAAATCAATCCGAGGGGAAACCAGGTATGTCCATGTTCAATTGGCAGGAGAAAAGCCCCGCCGTGCTCGCCAGCGGCGGCGTCATTGGCCCACACGAACGCCTGCCCTGGCCGCAGACCGGGGCCATGGGCGTGCAGCACGTGATTGCCATGTTTGGCTCGACGGTGCTCGCACCCATCCTGATGGGGTTCGACCCCAATCTGGCCATTCTGATGAGCGGCATCGGCACGCTCATCTTCTTCGTCATTACCGGCGGCAAGGTGCCGAGCTATCTGGGTTCGAGCTTTGCCTTCATCGGCGTGGTGATTGCCGCCACGGCCTATGCCGGCAAGGGGCCGAATGCCAATATCGGCCTGGCGCTGGGCGGCATCATTGCCTGCGGGGCGGTGTACACGCTCATCGGTTTTGTGGTGCAGGCGGTGGGCACCGGCTGGATTGAACGCTTCATGCCGCCCGTGGTCACGGGCGCGGTGGTGGCGGTGATCGGGCTCAACCTGGCCGGCATTCCCATCAAGAACATGGCGGCCAGCAATTTCGACAGCTGGATGCAGGCGCTGACCTTCCTGAGCGTGGGTCTGGTGGCGGTGTTTACGCGCGGCATGGTGCAGCGCCTCTTGATTCTGGTGGGCCTGGTGCTGGCCAGCGTGATCTACGCCGTGCTCACCAACGGCCTGGGCCTGGGCAAACCGCTGGACCTGTCGGGCGTGATGAACGCCGCCTGGGTCGGCATGCCGCAATTCGCCAAGCCGATTTTCGACGCCAACGCGATGCTGCTGATCGTGCCGGTGGTCATCATTCTGGTGGCGGAAAACCTGGGCCACATCAAGGCCGTCACGGCCATGACGGGCAAGAACCTTGACCAGTACATGGGCCGCGCCTTCATTGGCGATGGCATTGCCACCATGGTCAGCGGCGCAGCGGGCGGCACGGGTGTGACCACCTATGCAGAGAACATTGGCGTCATGGCGGCCACCAAGATTTATTCGACTGCCGTGTTTTTCGTCGCTGCGCTCATTGCCGTGCTGCTGGGTTTTTCACCCAAATTCGGCGCCGTCATTCAGGCGATTCCGCTGCCGGTGATGGGCGGGGTGTCCATCGTCGTCTTCGGCCTGATTGCAGTGGCGGGCGCGAAGATCTGGGTGGACAACAAGGTCGATTTCTCGCAGAACAAGAACCTGATCGTCGCCGCCATCACGCTCATCCTGGGGACGGGCGACTTCACGCTCAAATTTGGCCAGTTTGCGCTGGGCGGCATCGGCACTGCCACCTTTGGTGCCATCGTGCTGTACGCCCTGCTCAACCGCGGCGAGCCCTCGCAAGCCGCCTGAACACCCACCACCAACTACCCACTGAAGCTGCCATGTCGATCTGGAAGAAGCCCATCACACTCGAAGAATGCAAGCGCACGAGCGAGAACACCGCCACTTCCCACCTGGGCATCGAATTCACCGAAGTCGGCGACGACTACCTGGTGGGCCGCGTGCCCGTGGACGAGCGCACGCGCCAGCCCTTTGGCCTGCTGCACGGCGGCGTGAGCGTGGTATTGGCCGAAACCCTGGGCTCGATCGGCGCCTTTTACGCCAGCCCCGAAGGCCACCGCGGCGTGGGCCTGGACATCAACGCCAACCACCTGCGCGCCGCCACCAGCGGCTGGGTGACGGGCACGGCGCGGCCCGTGCACATCGGGCGCACCACGCAGGTGTGGGCGATTGAGATGGTGAACGACGCGGGCGAGTTGACGTGTGTCTCGCGCATCACCATGGCGATTCTTTCGCCTCGCTAAAAGTTTGGGTGTTTTTGGCCTCTAGCGCTTATTAGATAAGCGTAGGCAGCTAGCAAAATAATAGTTTGCTGCGCGACGCCGTACACTGCGGCACTGATTTCTCACCACACGCATATGCAGGGCCAGCTTTTCACCCAGGACTTCCTCACGCGCGGCATTCTGGAGACGCCCGCGCATCAGGCACTGGACGACGCCGCGCTCGCTGGCCTGGGCGCCGCGCTCGCGGTAATTCTTGCCGGACGCACTGCGCAGAGCACCCTGAACGAAGCGCAAACCGAGAGCGAAATCATCGCCCCGGTGCTGCTCGCGCTGGGCTGGGAAGACACGCTCCCGCAAGTCAACCTCTCGGGCAAGCGGCGCGAAGACGTGCCCGACTGGCTGCTGTTTGCCAACCCCGCCGCCAAGGCCGCTGCGCTGCCGCTCAAAGACGACCAGCGCTACCGCCACGGTCTCGCGCTGCTCGAAGCCAAGCGCTGGTTGCGCCCACTCGACCGGGGCGACGCTGCGGAGGTGACCGACCCCGACGCGCCATCCAGCCAGATGCTGCGCTACCTGAGCCGCGCCGACGTGGTCTCCGACCGTGCCGTCAAATGGGGCGTGCTGACCAATGGCGCGGTGTGGCGCCTGTACTGGCAGGACGCACGCTCGCGCTCCGAAGACTTCTTTGAAATCGACCTCACCGCCGCGCTCGAACTGCCCGGCCACCAGCGCCATATCGAAGACTTCGCCCCCGCGCATGCGCTGCGCTTGTTCGCGCTGTTCTTTGGCCGCGCCGCCTTCCTGCCGCAAGACTGGGACAGCACCGGCCGCAGCTTTCACGCCTATGCGCTGAACGAAGCGCGCTTGTACGAAGAGCGCGTTTCGCAAGATCTGGGCGCGCGCGTCTTTGCCGACGTCTTTCCCCAGCTGGCCGACGCGCTGCGCCGCGACGACCTGGATGCGCGCACGCATACGGTGGGCTACGGCCAGTTCACGCGCCAGCAGTTCACGCCCGATTACCTGGAAGAAGTGCGCGAGGCGGCGCTGGTCATGCTCTACCGGCTGCTGTTCCTGTTCTACGCCGAAGACCGCCATCTGCTCCCGGTGCACGACCCGCGCTACGCACCCTACAGCGTGCGCCGCATCCGCGAAGAAGTGCGCGACAAGGTGGACGCCGGGGCGAGCTTTTCCAGCACCATGCCGCGCATCTGGCTGGCACTGCGCGGCGTGTTTGGCCTTATCAACAAGGGCGACGACGACATCGGCATGCCGGCCTACAACGGCGGCCTGTTCAACCGCGCCCGCGCGCCACTGCTGGAGCGAACCGACGTGCCCGACAAGGTGATGGCGCCCATCATCGACGCGCTTTCGCGCCGCACCGAAGACCTGCTGCGCGGCTGGATCAACTACCGCGACCTGGCCGTCGCGCACCTGGGCAGTATCTACGAACGCCTGCTCGAATACAGCCTGGTGCACCGGGTGCAGGCGCAGGACGACTACAAAGACAAAGCCGAGGTGGACCGCATCGAGGCCACGCCGTCGAGCTTTGCGCGCAAGGTGTCGGGCAGCTACTACACGCACGACGACCTGGTGCGGCTGGTGCTGCGCGAATCGGTGGGCCGGCTGGTGGCCACGCGCGTGCAGCGCTTTGAAGCGCAGTTAAAGAAGTGGGCGCGCAAGGCCTCGCTCAACCCGCCCGAGTGGGAACAGCTTGACGCGCTCGACCCGGCCAGCAGCATCCTGGAGCTCAAGGTCTGCGACCCTGCCATGGGCAGCGGCCACTTCCTGGTGGCGCTGGTGGACGAGCTGGCCGACCGCGTGCTCGAAGCCATGGCGGCGGCCACGCTGCTCGTCGGCGCGCAGCCCTGGGCCGCGCACCTCGAAGAGTCCGGCAGGCCTTGGCAAAGCCCGCTGCTCTCGCGCATCAGCCACATCCGCCGCAGCATCAAGACGACGGCACAGACGCACGGTTGGGCGGTGACCGATGCGCAGCTGGACGACCGGCATATCGTGCGCCGCATGATTCTGAAGAAGACCATCTTCGGCGTGGACAAGAACCCCATGGCCGTCGAACTGGCCAAAACCGCGCTGTGGCTGCACACCTTCACCGTTGGGGCGCCACTGTCCTTCCTGGACCACCACCTCAAGACCGGCGACAGCCTGCACGGCGAACGCCTTGCCCAGGTGCAGCAAGGCCTGCAGCACCTGGGCGCGCTGCTGCTGCAAAGCGAGTTCGACCGGCTGGCGCTGGCCGGTGCGCAAATTGCCCAGGTGGCCGATTTGACCGATGTAGACATCGCCGAAGCCACCCTCTCGCGGCAACTGGCGCTGGACGCCGGTGCGAAGATGGCGCCCATCCTCTCGGTGCTCGACTTCTGGCGCGCGCTGCGCTGGCTGGTGCCCGGCTGGCCGGTGGCCAGCGCCGCGCAGCTCCAGCGCCTGCTTGCCGGCGACGCGCCGCGCACCCAGGCGCTGCGCAGTGCGCTGCAGCACCTGCTTTCGCCAGGCGTGAACTTGGCGCAGGTGCTGGCTGCTGGCACGGCGGGCACTAAAGGCGCAGGCGCGCAAGAGGCCAATGCCCTCATCGCCGAAGCGCGTGCGCTGGCACGCCGTGAAACCTTTTTCCACTGGTGGACGCAGTTCCCCACCGTTTTTGGCGGCGCCGGCAAGGGCGCGCGCGACGCGGGGTTCGATGCCGTCATCGGCAACCCGCCGTGGGACCGCATCAAGCTGCAGGAAGTGGAATGGTTTGCCGAGCGCGACGCAGCCATTGCCCAGCAAAGCCGCGCGTCAGACAGAAAGCGCCTCATCGCCCAGGAAAAGGCCGGCAACACCCCCTTGTGGCAAAGCTACCAGGCGGCGTGCGAGCGGGCTGAGGCCAACGCCCGCGTGCTGGGCAATGGCAAGCAGGGCAGTGGCGACTTCCCGCTGCTCGGCGGGGGCGACGTGAACCTCTATAGCCTGTTTGTCGAGCGCGCGCAAAGCCTCATCAACCCCGAAGGCGTGGTGGCCCTGGTTGCCCCCAGCGGCATTGCCGCCGACAAGGGCGCGGCGCCGTTCTTTCGCTCCATCAGCAGCACCGGGCGGCTCTACGCCTTGTACGACTTCGAGAACCGCAAGGTTTTTTTCCCCGATGTCGATTCCCGGTTCAAGTTCTGCGTACTGGTCTTTGGCCGTGCGCCGCGCATGGCCCCGGCCGAGGGCGACGCCGAGCCGCTGCCGCTGCCGAGCCGCTGTGCCTTCTACCTGCACAGCTTGGGCGACCTCGACGCCCCTGGCCGGATGCTGAGCTTGAGCGCCGCCGACTTCGCGCGCGTCAACCCCAACACCGGCGCCGCGCCCATTTTCAGGAGCCAGCGCGACGCCGACATCACCCTCGCCCTGTACGCGCGCCACCCGGTGCTGGTGCGCCATGGCGCTGTGAGCGCCAGCACCGGCCAGGCGCCAGAAGTTCGGGCCTGGCCGGTGAAGTACGCCACCATGTTCCACATGACCAACGACTCGGCGCTGTTTCTCACCGCACCGGAGTTGCAAGCCCAGGGCTGGGAGCGCAGCGCGCTGAACCGCTGGACGCGGGCGGGCGCCGTGGCGCTGCCGCTCTACGAAGGCAAGATGGTGCAGATGTACGACCACCGGGCGGCGGACGTGGTGATCCACAGCGCCAACCTGCACCGCGCCGCGCAACCGCAGCCTCTGGCGGATGTAGAAAAGACCAGTCCAGACCGTTACCCGGTGCCGCAGTACTACGTGGAGGGCGAGCAGGTCACGTCCAACCCCTACGAATGGGCGCTGGGCTTCAAGGAAATCAGCGCGCCGACCAACGCGCGCAGCATGATTGCCAGCGTGTTTCCCGCAGTCGCCTTTGGCAACAAGCTGCCGCTGCTCATCCCGCAAGGCCTGACGCCGCAGGACGCGGCAGCGCAAGCGGCGCTGCTGGCCGCCAACCTCAACAGCTTCGCCTTCGACTTCGTGCTGCGGCAAAAGCTGCAAGGCCAGACCATCAACTTGTTCATTCTGGAGCAGCTCCCCGTCATTGCCCCCGAGCGTTTCAACGCACCGCTGCCACCGGCCTTTGCCCAGGCCATGCGCGAAGCGCGGCTGATGAACGGCCACCACGCCAACCCCAGCGTGGTCGACTTTGTGCTGCCGCAGGTGCTGGCGCTGTGCTACACCGCGCACGACCTGGCGCCGTTCGCGCGCGACCTGGGCTATGTGGACGCGGCGGGTGCGGCGCTGCCGCCGTTTGCCTGGAACGAGAACGAACGCCACGCCCGCATGGCGGCGCTGGACGCGTTGTTCTTCTACCTTTATGGCCTGGACGGCGACGACGCGGCCTACATGCTCCAGAGCTTCCCCATCGTGCGCGAGCAGGAGGAGCGCGCCTTTGGCCGCTACCGCACGCAGGACGAAGTGCTGCGCGTGCTGGCGCTGCTGCAAGGCTGAGTCTGTATCGCCCAGCGCCGCAAGATTTTAAGTGTTTTGGGCCTCTAGCGCTTATTTAGTAAGCACTACAAGCTATCAATAAAGTAGCATTTCAATCAAGAAGCGTCGTCCGCTTCACTCCTCGCCAGCCGCTCGCTCTTCCAATACACGTCGTCGCCGCCATCCATGCGGTTGAGCACGCGCGAGAGGACAAACATCAGATCCGACAGCCGGTTCAAGTAGTGGCGCGGCGCCTCGCGCACCGCTTCCTGGTTGCCCAGCGCCACCACGGCGCGCTCGGCGCGGCGGGCGACGGTGCGGCAGATGTGGGCCTGGGCGGCGGCGCGCGTGCCAGCGGGCAGGATGAATTCCTGCAGGCGCGGCAGCGTGCTGTTGTGGGTGGCCAGCGCCTGGTCGAGCTGCAGCACGGCGGCTTCCTTGAGCAGTTCAAAGCCAGGGATCGACAGCTCGCCGCCCAGGTTGAAGAGCTGGTGCTGCACGTCGACCAGCAATTCGCGCACCTCGGCCGGCATCGGTTCGCAGAGCAGCAGGCCGATGTGCGAGTTGAGCTCGTCCACGTCGCCCAGGGCCTGCACACGCAGGTGGTTCTTGGGCACGCGCGTGTTGTCGCCCAGGCCGGTGGTGCCGTCGTCGCCCGTGCGCGTGGCGATTTGTGTGAGTCGTTTTCCCATAAGGCGTTCTCCGTAAGTCCGCGACAAGGTTACATCAGGCTCCCAAATGTGTGGTCAGGCAACCGAAGGCAATAGTGCTGGCCGGGCGCGACGCAAATTGCTTGAATGCAAGCTTGTTCATTCCGTGCAAAGGAAACCTCATGCGCACCAGCACCCGTGCCCACAACTACTTTGATACCCGCAGCGTGCTGCTGTTTGCTGCGCTCAGTCTGGGCGGAGGCGCCCTGCTGAGTGCGCACGCGGCCGAAGCCCATCCGAGCCCGCCTGCAGCCAGCAACCCCGCCAACAAGGCGCCGGCGATGGCCAACAAGAACGCGCCACCGCCCATGACGACCTCGCCCGCTTTTGACCCCGCCGCCAGGGCCGGTTCCACCGGCGCGGCCAGCAAGCCCGATGAGCGCCCGGAGATCGACGCCACCATGCCCACATCGGCACGCACTGCCTTTGACCGGGCCGATACCAACAAGGACGGCCAGCTCAGCGCCAAGGAAGCCCAGAAGCTGCCCGCCATGAGCGCGCGTTTCCAGCAGCTCGACACCGACCACGACGGCATGCTCTCGCGCGAGGAGTTCGACGCCGGCGCCCGCCGCTGACACCTCGGGCGGGTGGCGGTACCATGGTCTCCAGTGCTATCGGAGACTTGCCATGAACGCCCCCACCGCCACCGCCCACCTCTTGCCTGAAATTGCCCTGCGCCCGGTGCCGCAGACGCTGTTGGACGCGCTGGCAACGCGCTTTGGCGCGCAGTGCAGCACCGCGCAGGCCGTGCGCGAGCAGCACGGGCGCGACGAAGGTTCGTTGCAAGCACCGCCGCCTTCGGCAGTCGTGTTTGCCGAAAGTACCCGGGACGTGCAAGACGCCGTGCGCCTGGCCAGCGAACACGCCGTGCCGGTCATCGCCTATGGTGCAGGATCGTCGCTCGAAGGCCATTTGCTGGCGGTGCAGGGCGGCATCAGCATCGACGTGAACCGCATGAACCAGGTGCTGTCCATCGACGCCGACGATTTGACGGTGACAGTGCAACCCGGCATCACCCGCAAGCAACTCAACGAGGCGGTGAAAGACACCGGCCTGTTTTTTCCCATTGACCCCGGCGCCGACGCCAGCATTGGCGGCATGGCGGCCACCCGCGCCAGCGGCACCAACGCCGTGCGCTACGGCACCATGCGCGAAAACGTGCTGGCGCTCGAAGTGGTTCTGGCCAGTGGCGAAGCCATCCGCACCGGCACGCGGGCCAAGAAAAGTGCCGCCGGCTACGACCTCACGCGCCTGATGGTGGGCAGCGAAGGCACGCTGGGCATCCTCACCGAAGTGACGGTGCGCCTGTACCCCCTGCCCGAGGCCGTGAGCGCCGCCATCTGCTCGTTCCCCAGCATCGAAGCGGCGGTGCGCACCACCATCCAGACCATCCAGCTTGGCGTGCCGATTGCGCGCTGCGAGCTGATCGACGCGCACAGCGTGCGCATGGTGAATGCGCACAGCAAGCTCGGCCTGCGCGAGGAACCGATGCTGCTGATGGAGTTCCACGGCTCTCCGGCCAGCGTCAAAGAGCAGGCCGAGACGGTGCAGGAAATCGCCAGCGAATTTGGCGGCAACGCCTTTGAATGGGCCAGCACACCCGAAGAACGCACGCGCCTGTGGGCGGCGCGTCACAACGCCTACTTTGCCGCTGTGCAAAGCCGCCCCGGCTGCCGCGCCATTTCCACCGACACCTGTGTGCCGATTTCCCGCCTGGCCGACTGCCTGCTCGACTCGGTGCAAGAGGCCGAGGCCAGCGACATTCCCTACTTTCTCGTCGGCCACGTGGGCGATGGCAACTTCCACTTCGGCTACCTGATTGACCCCGCGAGCCCCACCGAACGCAGCCAGGCCGAGCAGCTCAATCACCAGCTCGTTGCCCGCGCCCTGCAGCTCGGCGGCACCTGCACCGGCGAGCACGGCGTGGGCATCCACAAGATGGGGTTTCTGCGCGACGAAGCCGGCGAGGGTGCGGTGGGCGTGATGCGCGCGATCAAGCAGGCACTCGATCCAAAGAACATATTGAACCCGGGGAAAATTTTCTCGGCGTAGAGCGGGGCTCCAGCGCATCGGCGCGCAAAGAGGCCCCGCTCAGACGATTAGCGTCATGCCGGCATGTTTGGACGCCTTGACGTCGAACGTCATGGTCTCCTCGCAGCCCGCAGCAGCCGCCGACCGCTCGATCAGGCAGTCGGCGAAATCCGCTTTGCCAGCAGCAAACACGCGCAACGCCTGCGCCACTTGCTCAGCACGCTCAACGACCAGCTGACTGGTGCGCAACAAACCCTCAAACAGCTGCAAAAGCTGGGCATTCGTCAGCTCGTAGCACGACGTGAGCACCCAGTACAGCTCGACCATGCTCACGAGAGCGATGTAACCAGGGCGCGCATTGTCAAAAGATTCGATCAGCTCGCCTGCTTTGGCCGACTGGTTGGGCTCGTCCTGCATGATGTAGCGAACCAGGACATTGGTATCGATCCCTATCACCTTGCCGCCGCTCCACGCCGTGCGATGGCCTGCGTCATTGCCTCGATAGAAACAGACTTTTTGGCTTTGCCAAACATACCTTTGAGTTCGCTGACGTCGCGGGTCGCGGCAACGAACTCATAACGTCCTGGTGCAATTTGCACGAACTCCACACGGTCCCCCGCGTCGACCTGAAGATCCCTTCGGACATCTGCAGGAATCGTGATTTGACCTTTGGAAGTGAGTGTGGCCGTTGTCATGGAACCTCCGTTTCCTTACCTAAAAGTAAGGAGTTTACCTTTTTGAGGCGGCCATGATGGCAGAAACATTTTTTTGACCAATGCGGGCGTTGGACGCGGAGCGGTAGCGATCGGAGGTGAGAGAAGAAGCGACAACGCAGGGCGCGTGGATGGGGCAAAGCCACTGGCAACAGGCCATCGCTCCGCTTGGCGTGACAAAGAAGTGTCCGCCTCGTCGGCGAAATCAGTCGCCACCTATCTTTGCCAGCGCTGCCAGCGCCGCCGTCTCCGCGCGCAGCACGCGCCGCCCCAATGTGACGGGCGAAAACCCATTCGCCACGGCTGCGTCTTCTTCGGCGGGGCTGAGGCCCCCTTCCGGGCCTGAGAGAAAAACCGCCGGAGCGGCCGCCCCCTGAAAGTTGCCGACCGGCACGCTGCCGCCCCGCAGCGACAGCAGCAGGCGCTGCGTGGGCGGCGCCTTCGCATTGGCCTCCAGCCAATCCGCAAGATCCACCGCCGCAGCCAGCAGCGGCACGCGGTTGCGCCCGCACTGTTCGCAGGCGGCGATGGCAATGGCCTGCCAATGCGCGCGTTTTTTGTCGGCGCGTTCGCCCTTGAGCTTGAGCACGCTGCGCTCGGCCAAGAGCGGGGTGATACTGGCGGCGCCCAGTTCGGTGGCTTTTTCCACCAGCCAGTCCATGCGCTCGTTGGCGGTGATGCCGGCGAGCAGATGCACCTCGCGCAGTGCTTCGCGTTCGATGGCGTGGTGAGTGCCCACTTGCACGCGAACGCTGCTGCGGCCCATGTGGGTCACACGGGCCTCGAACTCACCTGCGCCCGTGCCTGCCAAGCCGCCGTGGAACGAGCCGCCGTGGAACGAGCCGCCGTGGAACGGGCCGCCGTGGAACAAGGTGATGGCGTCCCCCGGCTGCAAACGCAGCACTTGCACATGCCGGGCCGCGCCCGCGGGCAGCTCCAACTCCAGGCCGGTGGCGAGATCTACAGGGCAATAAAAACGGGGCATTTGCTTCAAAAACAGGAGCTGTCAACGCTTATGCAATAAGCGCTAAAGGCCAATTTTGTTTGAAATTTTCACATTCGCCCGTAGGCGAAACCAACGGGCGCTGCGTCGCCCTCGATCTGGTCCACCAGCCGGGCCAATGGCCCCAGCTCGCGATAGCGGCGGGCGGTAGCGCGGATGTAGGCGATGAACCGCGGCGCGTCCTGCAGGTACTTGGGTTTGCCGTCGCGCAGCGTCAGGCGGGCAAAGATGCCGGCCACTTTCAGGTGCCGCTGCAGGCCCATCCATTCCACGCTGCGGTAGAAGGCGCCAAAGTCGTCGCCCCAGCCGCTGGCACTGGCAGCGCCCAGCAGCCCTGCCTTGCGCGCCTGCTCCCAGTAGCGCACGGTGATGTCGAGCACGAAGTCTTCGTCCCAGCTGATGAAGGCGTCGCGCAGCAGGCTGGCGATGTCGTAGGTGATGGGGCCGAAAACGGCGTCCTGAAAATCGAGCACGCCGAGCGGGCCGCCTTCGCTCAAGGGAATCATCAGATTCCGCATCATGAAGTCGCGGTGCACGAACACGCTGGGCGCCGAAAGGTTCTCGGCCACGATGCGGTCAAAGGCCTGGGCCAGCACCTGCTGCTGCGCCTCGCTCAACACC
>ERZ724524.313-NODE-313-length-31224-cov-20.476050_pt1 | contig 31224 bp, 28 predicted proteins | sample MGYA00376057_ERZ724524 | MGnify/ENA primary metagenome ERZ724524 (study PRJEB28724, sample SAMN07190888) | wastewater metagenome | isolation source: influent of sewage treatment plant in Hong Hong | place: USA: Christiansburg, Virginia | collected 2016-03-01 ...
TGGCTGTATAGACCACGGTGCTGGTAACGGTGTTTTCGGCAACGCTGGCAGTGGCAGCAGAGGTGATGGTTGGTGCCACGTTGGGCAATAGGGCGGTGACGCTGTTACCCGTCAGATCCGCCACGGTGACTGCGGCTTCGGCTCCTGCCGCCCAGTCTTCTGCGGCGGCCAGGTTATAGGTGACGCTGCCAATCGAGCTGGCTCCGCTTTTATTCACCCGGCTGGCCAGCGCGGTCTGATCGGCGGCGTTCAGGGTAACGGTAAAGCTTGTGCCGCTGCTGATGTCCACATTGCTGCTGGTCAGGGTGTAATCGGTGGCGTCGCCATGCACGGTGAACTTGCTGACAGTGATGTCATTATTGGCACCAGCAAGCTGCAAAAAACCTGATCCGGTGACGGTCAGCACGCCAGTGGCGGCGCTATAGCTGGCGCTGGTGATGGTGGGGATGGTGGGGTTGCTGACCGTCACGCCATTGTCGGTCAGATCTGCCGGGGCATTGGCTGTGCTGTTCCAGCCTGCTGCACCGGCTAGGTTGAAGGTGGCACCCCCGGTGGCGCTGGTGCCGGCCTTGTTCAGAATCTGATTGACCGCCGCCTGGTCGGCGGCGTTGAGCGTGACGGAAAACGCGCTGGCGCTGCTGGTGGTGACATCGCTGCTGGTCAGCGTGTAGGCGCTGTTGCCTTCACCGCTCAGGGTCAGTTTATTCACCGCGATGGTGTCGCCCACCCCCACATTGCCAGCCACCGTGACGGCCAGCACGCCGGTGCCGGCATCGTAGCTGGCGCTGGAGAGAGAGGGCGGAGCGAGTGTGATGTCAGCAAATCCGCCCGTGTTGTTCACCTGGAAGCTCTGCGTGGCGGGTGCGTTGGTAAACGTCACCACCACGTCGCTGCCACCGCCAAACGTGCCATTTTTGTCAAAGTCGATGGTCAGTGTTTTGCTTGTGCTGTCGTACTGCAGATGGCTGGTCGTCAGCGCCTGAGCCGCGCCGTTGGTCAGCCGGATGGTGTCGGCAGCCTCAAAAGTGGTAATGGTGTCGCCATTGGGGTCCAGGAACACATCATTGCCATTGCCGCCGTCCAGTACATCGGGGTCGGCACCACCGCTCAAGGTGTCATTGCCATCGCCACCGAGCAGGGTGTCATTATTGTTGCCGCCCAGCAGGCTGTCGTTACCTGCCCCTGCCGTGAGGCTATCGTGGCCACTGCCGCCTTCGAGCGTGTCATTTTCGCTGCCGCCTTCCAGCACATCACCCCAATTTCCCCCGACAAAGCGGGCGGTCGAGCTATGGCCGCTCCAGGACAGAAGAACGCCATGGGTGTTGATCGAAAGCCCATTGGAAGCCGTGGTGTCAAACAGGGAGGTGGCCGCGCCATTGTTCACCCCCGAGTTGTTCATTCTCCAGTTGCTGCTATTGACCTGAATCACGATATTCGTGTTGCCATTTGCCGTCACATCCAGGCTGGGATAGGTGATGACAGTAGGCGACCCCGTCGCTTTCATGACATGTACATTTGAATATCCGCTGGAGAAATCTCCGACTTTGTAAAAAAATTGCATGGCATTTCCTGCTGTGGTTTTTACACGCTGCCTTTGGATATTGGTTCCGCGTGCCGATAGTGTCGCGGGTGACCCAACCTTACCCATCGCCAAGCTGTCATGCGCGGATTTGCAGACGTGACAAGCCCGGCCTATGCCACTTATGGTGAATAGTTTGGCTTCACCGTACGTGGCATCACGCCAAAAGCATGTATTTATGTTGATAAACTAGCGTGCGCAGTGGTGTTTGGTACAATCAAATGATGACCCGCGCGGTCATGGCTTTCTTGACGGCATGCAATGTATTGCGAGCGTATCGCTGAGGCTGTCCTGGTCTAAAATCCGGATAAGCCATTTCACGCAAGCGGCAACACGCACACCATGATTCATCTGCGGAATTGCCACAGGATGGATCGGCACATGCTCAGTTCACTTGGATGTTGGCCATGGCCTCAGGCAAAGTCAATCGTGGCCCGAGGAATTAAGACAGACTGATTGATCTTTGCGATGAAATGAGGGTTGCCGGGTGGGCAGGCAGTGGTTCAGCAGCTTTTATCCGCCGTAATTTCATGCATCCACCGGGTAATACTCAGCGCCTCACCCTGGGGGGCGTCGTACAGTGCGGGTGATGCCGGATTCAATGCAGACACGCTGCGCAATCCGGCAGGGGTAATGCCATAAGCGCTCTTGAAGGCGCGGGTAAAGGTGGCCATGCTGGCAAAGCCACAGCGCTGGGCAATGTCGCTGATGCGCAAATTGGCCAGTTCGCGCGCGCGCAGGGCAAAAAATGCGCGGCGCAGCCGGCGAGCGCGGATATAGTCTGCCACCCCACCCAACGGCTCGAACAGGCGGTACAGCGTGGCGCGCGACAGGGCAAATCGGGCGGCCACCTGGTCAGCCCCCAGGGTGGAATCAGACAGGTGTTCGTCAATATGGCGGCGAATCTGCAGCACCATGCTGGTGACGCTGGTGCCGGTTTGTTCGTCGCGCGCCTCGATTTCGCCCTGCAGGCAGGCGGCCAGCAAGGCAATCGAGCCGTTGGCGATTCTTTCGCATTCGCGCAGGGTCATGCTCGGGGCCTGCTCAAACAGCACCAGCAGGTGTTGTGACAGAATCCGGTTCCAGGTCGAGCCGGTTTTCAGCACCAGCCCGTGCAGTGCTTCCAGCCGGGGCAGTTTAGCCTCCAGAATGGCCCGTGGAATCACCAGGGTGAGGTTTTCAAAATCGCTGGCCTGAGTGGCAAAGGTTTCCGCGCAATCCAGCACGCTAATATCCCCGGCCTGCACCACAATACTGGCCGAACCAGCGTGGCCGTGATAACCGCCCACCATATAAAGCTGCACGATGATATGGTCGATGCCGCTGCGGGCAATGGTGGCAGTGGAGCGGGAAAACCGCTGCGCCACCGATCGGGTATGGCCCAGCAGAATGGAGCCCATCGAATAAGACGTCAGATCCGCCTGAAAACGGACCGGATGGCCTGCGCTGAGACAATCAATATCAAAAAGGGTGTCTGTGGCCTGACGCCAGGCGGCGTAATTTTCGTCAGCAGATAAATCCTGGCTGGTGAAGTGAATAATGGGAAGACGGTTTTCACCTTTTTGGGACATAGGCGTACTCGTGCTGGGATGATCCGGAAACTGCGTCCTGGATCATAACACTGCCAGTGCCATCAGACGGACGTTCATCTGGCCGCCAGGCGGGGGCACTTGGCGGTGCCGGCAAAAGCCCACCGGGAAAAAACCGTCGATTTGCGCCGCTGGCCAGCGTGGCCGGATCGCCCGCAAACAGGTGGGCACCGGCAACACACGATATAATGCAGTGACTTCTGTGGCGCCGCCGTGCGCCCATTTCCCCAAAAACCTGCTGAACGACACCCGCACGCCATGGCCCTGCTGAATATCCTGCACTACCCCGACCCCCGCCTGCACACCCGCGCCAAGCCGGTGGCCCAGGTGGACGACCGCATCCGCACCCTGATTGCCGACATGGGCGAAACCATGTACGCCGCCCACGGCATTGGCCTGGCTGCCACCCAGGTCAATGTTCACGAACGTCTGGTGGTGATTGACCTGTCGGAAGAAAAAAACCAGCTGCAAGTGTTCATCAATCCAACCATCATCGCCCGTTCCGACGAACAGACCATCGGCGAAGAAGGCTGCCTGTCGGTGCCGCTGGTGTACGACAACGTCTCGCGCGCCACCCAGGTGACCGTGCAGGCGCTGGACGGCAACGGCAAGCCCTTCACCCTGGAGGCCGATGGTCTGCTGGCGGTATGCCTGCAACACGAACTTGACCATCTGGAAGGCAAGGTGTTTGTTGAATACCTGTCTGCGCTCAAGCAAAACCGCATCCGTACCAAGCTGAAAAAGCTGGAAAAACGCACGATGTGATGCCCGGCGGGCCTGCCCCGACGGCCCGCCTCTGCCCAGGATAGCCCCCCGATGAAACTGATTTTTGCTGGAACCCCGGAATTTGCCGCCAGCGCGCTGCAGGCGCTGATTGACGCGGGCCACGAGATTGCCCTGGTGCTGACCCAGCCCGACCGCCCCGCCGGGCGCGGCATGAAGCTGAAAGCCAGCCCGGTGAAAGCCCTGGCGCTGGCGCACCAACTGCCCGTGAGCCAGCCGCTGACGCTGAAAACCACCGACGCCCAGGCGGAAATCGCGGCGGTGGGGGCCGAACTGATGGTGGTGGCCGCCTACGGGCTGATTCTGCCCAAGGTGGTGCTGGACATGCCCACGCGCGGCTGCCTGAATATTCACGCCTCGCTGTTGCCGCGCTGGCGCGGCGCGGCCCCGATCCATCGCGCCATCGAAGCCGGCGACGCGGAAACCGGCGTCACCATCATGCAGATGGACGTCGGCCTGGACACTGGCGACATGCTGCTGACCGTGCGCGAGCCCATTCGCGCCGATGACACCACCGCCAGCCTGCACGACCGTCTGGCCGCGCTGGGTGCCCAGGCGATGGTGGACGCACTGGCGCAGCTGGATCAACTGACCGCCACCCCGCAGCCTGAACAGGGGGTGACCTATGCCGAGAAAATCGGCAAAGCCGAAGCCCAGCTGGACTGGACCTTGCCGGCCACCGTGCTGGACCGCAAGATCCGCGCCTTCAACCCCTTCCCCGGTGCCAGCACCCTGGCCGACGGCGCGCCGCTGAAAATCTGGCAGGCCCACGTCTGCGACGGCCATGGCGAGCCCGGCCAGATTCTGGCGCACAGTGCCGAAGGCGTGCGCATCGCCACCGGCGAGGGCGCGCTGCTGGCCACCCAGCTGCAGGCCGCTGGCGGCAAACGCCTGGCCGCGCGCGAGTTTCTGGCGGGACACCCGCTGCCGGCGCGGCTGGGGTAAGCGGCGAACGCCCGACATTTGGGCAAATGGGCGATCAGGCTGCTATGTTGATGACATCTTCGGTTTTCGGTTTGACGAGCCCGCCATGGCAGCTGACGATTACGACAATCCCTGGAAACAGGCGATAGACAGTTATTTTCCTGATTTCATCGCCTTTTACTTTCCACTGGCGCACCAGCATATCGATTGGGCCGCTGGCTACGAATCACTGGACAACGAGTTGCCTGCTCTGGTGCGTGATGCCGAACTGGGCCAGCGTTACGCAGACAAACTGGTGCGCGTTAGCACCGTGAGCGGTGAACAAGACATCGTCTACGTGCATATCGAGGTGCAAGGGCAAGTGGATCGGCACTTTGCCCAACGCATGTTTGTTTACCACTACCGGATTTTTGACCGGTTTGATCGCCAGCCGGTTTCTCTGGCGGTATTGGCTGACCCGCTGCCTCACTGGAAACCCCAGCGCTATCATTATGCCCGCTGGGGATGTTCGCTGAATTTTACCTTTCCGGTTGCTAAGCTCACCGACTACGCCGAACATCTGGATGCCTTGCTGGCCAGCACCAACCCCTTTGCCCTCCTGACCGCCGCCCACTGGCTGACCCGCCGCACCCGAGGCCACATGGATGAGCGCTTGGCAACCAAGCTCAGGCTGATTAAGCTGTTGTATCAAAAGGGCTGGGATAAACAGGAAGTGCTGGATCTGTTTGCTGTCATTGATTGGATGATGCATTTGCCTGCCAGTCTCACCCAGCAGTTTCGCCACCAACTGGCAGAATACGAACAGGAATGCAAAATGCGCTATATCACCAGTATTGAGCGTCAAGCCCGAGAAGAAGGCGTGCTGCTGGGCATGCAGCAGGGTATGCAGCAAGGCATGCAGCAAGGAGAAGGCGCTTTGCTGTATCGCTTGCTGACCCGCCGCTTTGGCCCCTTGCCTGCCGAGCTGGCCATGCGCGTGCAGCAGGCCAGTCGCGAACAGCTGATGCTCTGGGGAGATCGGGTGCTGGATGCCGCATCGCTGGAACAGGTGTTTGCCGAGCCGGCGCACTGATTCCTGCTCGGGGGCAGGCCATCCTCCTGCGCCAGCGCGTACTTTACGCCCCCTCTCCCATCCCTTGCGCCGTCGCCTGCTGCGGAAACATCGCCGCTGGCCTGCTGTTCCGTTACAATCCGGCCTGACCCCAACATCCCCAACCGCTGCGCCTGTTGACGTGGCGGTTTTCATATCATGCAAACCATCCAGACCCTCGCCGCCGAAATCCTTGATACGGTCCTGTCCGGCAAAAACCTGACCGACACGCTGGCGTCGGCCTGGCGGCAACATCCCGCGCTGGCACCGGCAGAACGTGCTGCCGTCATGGACATCAGCTATGGCTCATTGCGCCACTATGGCTGGCTGCGCGGCGTGCTCGACCAACTGCTGTCGCGTCCGCTGGACGATGCCCTGATTGACCGCCTGCTGCTGGTGGCGCTGTACCAGCTGGTACACACCCAGGCCGCGCCGTATGCGGTGGTGGACCATGCCGTGCGTGTGGCCGCTGCCCATCAGGGTGGACGGCTCAAAGGGCTGACCAATGCCGTGCTGCGCAATTTCCAGCGCCGCCGCGACGAGCTGACCGCTGCCTTGCGCCGTGACCCGACGGCGTTCTGGAACCATCCGGACTGGTGGGTGGGGTCGGTGCAGCAGGCGTATCCAAAAGACTGGAAAGCCATCCTCACCGCCAGCAACCAGCACCCGCCGATGACGGTACGGGTCAATCGCCGCCGCACCACGGTGGCCGCCTGGCTGGCCCGGCTGACCGAAGCCGGCATGGAAGCCACGGTGCTGGAAGGCGATGCCGTGCGGCTGACCAAGCCAGTGCCGGTGGATCGTCTGCCCGGCTTTGCCGAAGGCGAAGTGTCGGTGCAGGATGCTGGTGCGCAGCTGGCTGCCGAGTGGCTGGATGTGCGTGATGGCATGCGCGTGCTGGACGCCTGCGCCGCCCCTGGTGGCAAGACCGGCCATTTGCTGGAGTGTGCCGACCTGGCGCTGACGGCGGTGGATAACGACGGCGTGCGCCTGCAGCGGGTAGAAAGCAATCTGGCCCGGCTGGGGCTGTCGGCCCGCTGTGTGGTGGGCGACGCCAGTCGCCCGGCCAGTTGGTGGGACGGCAAGATGTTTGACCGCATTCTGGCCGACGTGCCGTGCTCGGCTTCGGGCGTGGCGCGCCGTCATCCGGATATCAAGTGGACCCGTCGCCCAACCGACATCCCGTCGCTGGGCCGTCAGCAGGGCGCGCTGGCCGACGCGCTGTGGGCGCTGCTCGCGCCGGGCGGCAAAATGCTGTATGCAACCTGTTCGATTTTTCCCACGGAAAACCGTCGCCAGGTCGATGCCTTTTTCAGCCGGCATGTGAATGCCGAACTGGAGCGGGACATTCAGCTGCTGCCGGATGAAAACCATGATGGCTTTTACTACGCGCTTATTCGCAAGACCTGAGCTGACGCGCTGGCTGGCTGCCGGGCTGATGCTGCTGGCGCTGCTGTGCGTCATGGCACCGGCACGGGCGGCTGAAGCGCGCAGCGGCGACGCCATTGTGCCCAAACTGGCCACGCTGGCGTTGCAGGACGGCTATCTGGTGGCCAACACCCGCTTTGCCATCCAGCTCAACCCCACCCTGAGCGACGCGCTGGACGAAGGCGTGCCGCTGACCTTCCGCCTGCAGTTTCACCTTAGCCGCCCGCGTCTGTATGCCTGGTGGCGGCAATTCAGCGAAGGCTTCGACCCCACCGCCGAGCAATTGTACAAGCTGTCGTTTCATGCGCTGACGCAAACCTACCGGGTGTCGATTGGCGGCACCCTGTATAAAACCTATCCCTCTCTTAACGACGCCCTGGCGGCGATGGGTGCCATTCGCAGCTGGCGGGTGCTGAGCAAGGCCGGCGTGGGCAAAAGCCGGCTGGGCGAGTTTGCCGGTGAAGTGCGGCTGATGCTGGACATCAGCCAGCTGCCGCGCCCGTTCCAGCTGTCGGCACTGGGTGCCACCGACTGGAAGCTGGAATCCGACTGGGTACCCATGGCGCTGGAAGGAGAACACTGATGCGGGTCTGGCTCAGTTCGTCGGCCTTGCTTGGGCTGATTCTGCTCTATCTACTGGCCATTTCTACCGGCAGCACGTCACGGCTGGCCGAATACTACTGGGAAATTTTTGCCCTGACCGGCTTGCTGACCCTGGGGTTGACCGGCTTTATCGGCTACCAGCTGTGGCAGATTCGCCAGAAAATCCGCGCCAAGGTGTTTGGTGCCAAGCTGACCCTGCGCATGGTGTCGATGTTTGCCCTGGTGGCCATCTTGCCGGGAATTTTGATGTTTACCGTGTCGGTACAGTTTCTGACCAAGAGCATCGAAAGCTGGTTTGATGTGCGCATTGAGGCCGGGCTGGACCGGGGGCTGAGCCTGGGGCGTAATGCCCTGGATTACCTGCTGACCGACCTGGACTACAAGGCCCAGCAGGTGGTGCGCGAGCTCAATGGCGCCCCCACCCTGAATGCTTCGCTCAAGCTGCCGGCGCTGCGCAAGCAGCTGGGGGTGCATGAAATTGCCGTGTTTGACCGCCATGGCCAGCTGGTGGGCGTGGCAGGCGAGCCTGGATCGGGCGGCAGCATGCCGCTGGCTCCGTCGCGCGAGGTGCTGGAGCGGATCAACCGGGATCAGGCCTTTCGTGCCACCGAAACCCTGAATGGCAAGGGCATGGTGCTGCGCGTGGTGTTGCCGGCCTATCCGCTGTCGTTTAACGGCGAACGGCTGACCGTGCAGCTGATGCAGCCGGTGCCGCGCCAGATTGCCGAAGACGCCGAGCTGGTTGACGCCACCCGCAGCGAATACCGCCAGCTGGCGCTGTCGCGCGAGGGGTTGAAACGCTTTTACCGGCTGACCCTGGCGCTGACCCTGGTGGTCACGCTGCTGGGCGCGGTCAGCCTGGGGTTTTACCTGTCTGACCGTCTGTCTGCCCCGCTGGGCGCGCTGGCTGCCGGCACCAAGGCGGTGACCCAGGGGGATTACTCGCGCCAGCACCCGATTTACAGCCGCGACGAGCTGGGCGTGCTCACCGCCATGTTCAACCGGATGACCAAGCAACTGGCCGAGGCCAGCGCACAAACCGACGCCAGCCGTGCCGAGCTGGAGGCCAACAACGCCTACCTGGAAAGCATTCTGGTTAACCTCAGCGCCGGGGTGATGGCATTTGACGCCCATTGGCTGCTCACCGCGGCCAATGTGTCCGCCGAGCGGATTCTGGGGGTGAATATCGACGATCTGGCCGAACACCCGCTGCCCGACTGGCCCTGCCATGTGCCGCGCCTGAGCCCGCTGGTGGACGCCACCCAGCAGCACCGCGACGATGCGCCGGGCGAGGACTGGCAGGCTGAGGTGGCCATGGAAGGCGAGCGCCGGCTGCAAACCCTGCTGGCGCGCGGCACCCGGCTGCCGGAAAAAAGCGGCCATGGTTTTGTCATGGTGTTTGACGACATCACCGAGCTGGCCCGCGCCCAGCGCGACGCCGCCTGGGGCGAGGTGGCCAAGCGGCTGGCGCATGAAATCCGCAACCCGCTGACCCCCATCCAGCTGTCTGCCGAGCGGCTGCAAATGAAGCTGGCCGACAAGCTGGCACCTCACGATGCCGACATGCTGCGCCGCTCCACCGATACGATTGTCCAGCAGGTCAGCGCGCTCAAGGGTATGGTGGAAGCGTTCCGCGACTATGCCCGCGCGCCGAAAACCCAGCTGGCCGGGCTGGACCTGGGCCAGCTGGTGCGCGAAGTGCTGGCGCTGTACGAATCCAACCCGGCGGTGCATGCCCGGCTGCCAGAAGAAGCCTTGCTGATTCAGGGTGATGCGGCGCTGCTGCGCCAGGTACTGCACAATTTACTGGTCAATGCGCAGGATGCCGTGCTTGACGCTGGCGAGCCGATGATTCACATTAGCGCCCAGAGAGAAAATGATGCGGTCGTCATCACTCTGGAGGACAATGGTCCCGGCTTCGCAGCAGACATCCTGCCCCGCGCATTTGAGCCCTATGTCACCAGCAAAGCCAAAGGCACCGGTCTGGGCTTGGCGGTCGTCAAAAAAATCATTGAGGAACACCATGGCAGCATTACCGTTGGCAATGTTACCCCGCACGGCGCCCGTATCTGCGTTACGCTGCCCTGCCCGGAGGCATGATGCGAAGTAGCGATATCTTGATCGTCGATGATGAAGTCGGCATTCGCGAGCTGCTGTCGGAAATCCTTCAGGACGAAGGCTATACCGTGGCGCTGGCCGAAAACGCTGAAGTGGCGCGACAACTGCGCAACCAGACCCGCCCCGCCCTGGTGCTGCTGGACATCTGGATGCCCGACTGCGACGGCGTCACCCTGCTCAAGGAATGGGCCAAGGCAGGGCAACTGAACATGCCGGTGGTGATGATGTCTGGCCACGCCAGCATCGACACCGCCGTCGAAGCCACCCGCATTGGTGCATTTGATTTTCTGGAAAAACCCATCGCCCTGCAAAAACTGCTGACCACGGTGCAGCGGGCGATGAAATACGCCGACATGCAGGGCAACCAGTCGCTCAACCTCGACCGGCTGGGCAAAAGCCCGGTGGTACACGAGCTCAAGCGCGCCCTGGAGCGGGTGGTGCCAGTCAAATCGCCCATTCTGCTCACCGGCGAACCCGGCGTGGGCTTTGAGCTGGTGGCGCGGTTCTTTCACCAGCCCAACACCCCGTGGGTGACGCCAAACAAGCCGGAGCAACTGGCCGACGCCCCGCTGGAGCTGCTGCAAAAAGCCAATAACGGCGTACTCTACCTGCCCGACATCGGCAGCCAGCCGCGCCGCGCCCAGCAGGGGCTGCTGTTTTTGCTGTCCAAGCTGGATCGCTATAGCGTGCGTCTGGTGTGTTCGTGCAGCCGTCCGCTGCAGGAGCTGCTGACCGATCCGGCTTGCGACAACCGCCTGCTCAATGCCCTCTCCAGCGTGATTGTGCCGATTCCGTGCCTGCGCGAACACGCCGACGACATCATCGAACTGGCCCAGCAAATCCTGGCCGAGCTGATTGAAAACAAGCAGGTGCCGCCCCACCGACTGACCACTGCCGCGCTGAATGCGCTGCGCCAGTACGACTGGCCGGGCAATCTGGAACAACTGCGCAGCATTATCAAAAGCCTGGCGCTGACCGCCGAAAGCGACGATATCGACGCGCCGGAAGTCAATAAGGTGCTGGCCCAGTTCCGTCAGGACAAGCCGCCAGAAGAATCCGGCTTTGACTTCAACCTGCCACTGCGTGAACTGCGTGAGCAGCTGGAGCGGCGCTACTTCGAGTACCACATCGGGCTGGAAAACGGCAATATGAGCCGGGTGGCGCAAAAAGTTGGGCTGGAGCGCACCCACCTGTACCGCAAGCTCAAGCAGCTGGGGGTAAAATTCAGCCGGCGTACTGTCGAGGAATAAGCCGGTACGCCTGCGCCATTGGCCAGCATGCGTGCTCCGATGTCGCAAACTATCCCATTGAATGGCAAACCAAAAAAATGGGTGAAACACCGTAGATTTACGCTGGTTTTCGGCTGGCGCATTCAAGTACACTGTGCAGCGTAGTATGCAAATCGGGAAGCTTCTGCCGCCAGGCACCCTTCCCGAGCGTGCCGCTCACCCTGAGGGGAAGATGCTTATCCGGGGCGTCTTCCCTCTTTTTTTGCCTGCCTGTGCCCCTTTGCAGACAAACCCGCCGTGCCCACGCTACAGTGCGGTTTTCTCTCTCCGCCACCCGCCATGAACGACCAACAACTGCTGCGCTACAGCCGCCATCTGCTGCTCCCTCAACTCGACCTGGCCGGACAAACCGCACTGCTGGCCAGCCACGCCCTGATTATTGGTGCCGGGGGGCTGGGCTCGCCAGTGGCCATGTATCTGGCCTCTGCCGGGGTGGGCACGCTGACGGTGTGCGACAACGACAGCGTGGAACTGACCAATCTGCAACGGCAAATCGCCCACGACATGGCCAGCCTGGGCCGGCTGAAGGTGGACTCCGTGGCCAGCCGGCTGGCGGCGCTCAATCCGGACGTGCGCGTCCAGCCGCTGGCCCAGCGCATGGACGCCGCCGCGCTGGCTGCTGCCGTGGCGCAAGCCGATGTGGTACTGGATTGCTCAGATAATTTTGCCACCCGCCATGCGGTCAACGCTGCCTGCGTGGCCGCCAGCAAGCCGCTGGTGTCGGGGGCTGCGGTGCGCTTTGATGGTCAGCTGGCAGTATTTGACCCGCGCCAGCCGGATGCACCGTGCTACCACTGTCTGTTTCCAGACCATGGCGACGCCAGCGATGGGCCATGCGCCACCTTTGGCGTATTTGCGCCGCTGGTGGGCATCATTGGCTGCATGCAGGCTGCCGAAGCGCTGAAGCTGCTGGTAGGCATTCGCTCCAACGCGGTCAACCGGCTGGCTATTTATGATGGGCTGAGTGGCGACTGGCGGCATATGCGCCTGACGCGCGACCCGGGCTGTCCGGTGTGTGGCGGCAACATGGCGACAGCGGCGGTCTGATGCCGGTGGGCGTTTAGTCAGCGCTGCAACACCAGCCCATGGCGAATCGCCAGCTGCATCAGGCCAATGTCGTTGTGGACTTCCAGCTTCTGGCGGATGGTGGACAGGTAGTTCAGCACGGTTTTGGTGCTCAGGTGCAATTGGTCGGCAATTCGCGCCGGCGGGTCGCCGGCCACGGCCAGGCGCAGGATGTCGAATTCACGCGGGGTGAGGCGGCTGATGCTGCTGTCGGCTTCCAGGCTGTCGTTGGCCAGCAGTTCGGCCATGTCTGGCGACAGCACGCGTTTGCCCTGCGCCACCTTGCGCACGGCTGCCAGCATGTCGGTGGGGTCAGCGTGTTTGGTCAGGTAGCCTTGCGCGCCGGCGCGAAAGGCCTGGCGGGCGTAACCGGCGTGCTGGTGCATGGTGAACACCAGAATGCCCAGGTCGGTTTGCCGGGCCAGCAGGCGGCTGATGGCTTCCATGCCGCTGCCTTGCTGCAGCGATAAATCCACCACCGCCACGTCCACCCGGTTCAGGCGCAGTGCGGTACAGGCTTCATCGGCACAAGCGGCTTCGGCCACCACGCGCATGTCGGCTTCGGCATCAATCAGTCGGCGGTAGCCGGTGCGCACCACGGCGTGGTCGTCCAGCAGCAGGATATCAATCATCTGTTTCTCTCCGGCAGGCAGCGAGGGGCTAACTCAGCCCCAGCACCGGCACGCGCACCACCACCAGCAAACCGCCGTCGGGATGGGGCCGGGCGGACATGTCTCCCCCGATGCTGGCCAGTCTCTCCTGCATGCCCAATAGTCCGCAACCGTACTTTGGTGGGGTATTGGCCACGCCATTGTCGCGCAGGGTCAGCACCGCCCAGTCGCCGTCTTGCTCGCCCAGCAGGCTGACCTGGCTGGCCTGGCTGTGACGGGCAATATTGGTCAGGCATTCCTGCACGGCGCGGTAGGCCGGCAGCGCATGCGGGCCGGGCAGGGTGGGCAGCTGGCTCCAGTCGTAGCGCAGGTCGATGTGTGGCAGGCGTGCCTGCCACTGGCTGGACAGCTCATCCAGCGCGTCTTTCAGCGCCAGGCCATCCAGCCCATGCGGGCGCAGCTCGCCCAGCAGTGCGCGGATATGGGCATGAATGCGCCGGGTTTCGCCTTGAATGTCGCGGGCGCACTGTTGCAGCGGATGGGTGTCATCGGCTGGGCCGTGACGGACCAGGTAGGCGGCGCAAACGCCAATCGCCTCCAGCGACTGACCCAGTTCATCGTGCAGTTCGCGCGCCAGTTCGGCCTGCTCCTGTTCGCGCACCGCCAGCAGCCGGCGGCTGAGCTGGCGCTGGCGTTGGCGGGCGGTGTGCAGTTTGGCTGACAGCGCGTTCAGGGTGTGGGCAATGCGGTCAAATTCGCGCAGCGGAAAATGGGGCAGCTGAATCGGCGCGTCGTCTTCCAGCGCGTGCAGCGCCGCCTCAATGCGCTGGGCCGGGGCCAGTGCCCGGCCAATGGTGATCCAGCAGGCCACAATGGAAATGGCGCTGATCAGTACGGTAAACAGGATCATCCCGCTGGCGTCACGGATTTTTTCTTCAATTTCACTGTACGGCTCCAGCTGGATCGACACCCGCTGGCCTTCCAGCGTCAGCTGGGTGGACTGGCGATTAAAGTCGATCTGGTTGGCCAGCGGGCGCAGCCAGTGCTGTTCGCTGCTGGCTGGCGGTTCGCCCAGATGCAGCGACAGATGGCGAAAGCCACCGGCTTGCACCAGCGCCCGGATTTGCGCCGCCGACGTGGCCGGGCTGGCGTCCTGGCGGGCCAGGATGTCAATCAGCGCCAGCAATTGCTCCGAGGCGCGCAGCTCTTCGCGGGCATCGTCGCGGGCGGCATTTAGCCAGTAGGCGCTGACGCATATCAGCAATAAGACGGAAAACCCGGCAAGCCAGGCCGTGAGTCGTTTACGTAAATCCATTTAACCCCTACCTTGGTTGAATATCCGGCCAGCTGATTTTGTGCGTGAGGTTTAGCCAAATACGCAAGGGATAAAATCCCGATTTCCACAGGAGAATACCCCGGGGTGGAAATATCTGCAGCCCATAAACTGTATCACAGGGTGACGTTGTGACTGCACGCAATGTCATACAGCGCAGATAGATAAACCAAGGGTGGAGATATGCAGCATACAATCAAGGCAACATCACGAGCCGGGCTGGGCAAAACTGTTCTGAGCCTGTCGGTGCTTCTGGCGCTGTCGGCTGGCGCGCAGGCGGGTAACGCCAAAGTCAGCTGGGAGGATATCGTCAACGACGACAAAACCCCCAAAGACGTGCTGATGTACGGCATGGGCCTGAAAGGCCAGCGCTTCAGCGCGCTCAAGCAGGTGAATACCCGCACGGTGGCCAATCTGGTACCGGCCTGGAGTTTTTCGTTTGGTGGCGAAAAACAGCGCGGCCAGGAAACCCAGGCGATTGTTCACGATGGGGTGATTTATGTCACGGCTTCGTATTCGCGGCTGTACGCCATTGATGCCAAAACCGGCAAGCAGCTGTGGGCGTATGAACACCGGCTGGCAGAAGATATTCGCCCATGCTGCGACGTGGTGAATCGTGGTGCCGCCGTGTACGGCGACAAGGTGTATTTTGGCACGCTGGATGCCAGCATCGTGGCGCTGAATAAAGACACCGGCAAGGTGGTATGGAAAGAGAAATTCGGCGACCACAAGATTGGCTACACCATGACCGGTGCGCCAACCATCGTCAAGGATCAGAAAACCGGGCGCATGCTGCTGGTGCATGGTTCGTCCGGTGATGAGTTTGGCGTGGTGGGCTGGCTGTATGCCCGCGATCCGGACACCGGCAAGGAAATCTGGGCGCGCCCGATGGTGGAAGGCCATATGGGCCGGATGGATGGCAAGCCGTCCACCCCGACCGGCGACACCAGCGCACCATCGTGGCCTAACGACCCGAATTCGCCCACTGGCAAGGTGGAAGCCTGGAGCCATGGCGGCGGTGCCCCGTGGCAAAGCGCCACCTTCGACCTGGAAAACAACACCATCGTGATTGGTGCCGGCAACCCGGCCCCGTGGAACACCCACAAGCGCTCGCCGGGGGATTCGCTGTTCACCTCTGGCCAGGCTTATGTGGACGCCAGCACGGGCGAACTGAAGGGCTTTTACCAGCACACCCCGAACGATGCCTGGGACTTTTCCGGCAATAACGAAATCGTGCTGTTCGACTACAAAGACCCGAAAACCGGCAAGACCATCAAAGCGGGTGCCCACGCTGACCGCAATGGCTTTTTCTATGTGACCGACCGTACCCAACTGGCCAACGGTGCCGGCTACCCGAACAAGCCCACCGCGCTGCTGAACGCTTTCCCGTTTGTGGAAAAAATCTCCTGGGCCACCCACATCGACCTGAAAACCGGTCGCCCGGTGGAGCCGACGCCGAGCAACCGTCCGCCGCTGCCAGAAGCCGGTGAAGCCCACGGCAAGAGCGTGTTTGTCTCGCCGCCATTCCTGGGCGGCAAAAACTGGAACCCGATGTCCTACAACCCGGACACCGGTCTGTTCTATGTGGCGGCCAACCACTGGGGCATGGACTACTGGACGGAAAACGTCACCTACAAGCCAGGGTCGGCCTACCTGGGCCAGGGCTTCCGCATCAAGCGCCTGTTTGACGACCACGTCGGCACCCTGCGCGCCATCGACCCACGCACCGGCAAGATTGTCTGGGACCACAAAGAAGTCTTCCCGTTCTGGGCCGGCACCTTGTCCACCGCTGGCGGCCTGCTGTTCACCGGCACCTCGGATGGCTATGTGAAGGCCTTCGACGCCAAAAACGGCAAGGAACTGTGGAAATTCCAGACCGGCTCCGGGATTGTCTCCTCGCCGGTGACCTGGGAGCTGGACGGTGAGCAATACCTCGGCCTGGCCTCTGGCTACGGCGGTGCGGTGCCACTGTGGGGCGGCGATATGGCGCAGCTGACCAAGCAGGTGAATCAGGGCGGCAGCTTCTGGGTATTCAAGCTGGCCAAGCCGGTACGTTAAAAGCCCCCTGAAACAGTCATCCCCCCCAACGCGGCAAGCCATGCCTTGTGGCTGCGCTTGCCGCATGGAGAATACCCATGTTGATCGCGTCTCTTGCCCGGGCCGTGTGCCTGACGCTGGGCCTGGTGCTGGCCTGGCCAACGCTGGCCGACGAACCGCCGGCGAGCAGCCTGGCCGCCGAAACCGTGATCAACGGCTGCCGGATTGCGCCTAAAACCCAATGCCCGGGGGCCAATTTACGCCATGCCGACCTGAAAGCCGCCAATCTGGCCGGGGCCAACCTGGCCGGGGCCGATTTGCGCCGTGCTGATTTGCGCATGGCCAACCTCACCGGGGCCAATCTGGACGGGGCCGACCTGACCGGAGCCCGACTGAATCGGGGATATCTGGCCGGTGCCTCGCTGAAAAATGCCCGGCTGGTCGCCGCTGATTTTGAACTGGCACGGCTGATGCGCGCTGATTTTTCCGGGGCAGACCTGACCGCCGCCAGCCTGGAAGCTGCCCGCGCCGCCTATGCGGTATTTCACAATACCCAACTGATTGCCGCCAATCTGCAGGAAACCAAATTTAACGGTGCCAACTTCTGGAATGCGCGGATGGAACACTGTGTGATCCGCTACGCGATTTTCCCAGAAGCGTTTTTTGAGGGCTGCCAAGGCTGCCCACATGACTGGTAAACCCTTGTTTTTGCCCATCCCCCGACTTTGGTCGAATAGGCGGGGTGCGGCGCGCTCTCCACAATCAGAGGGCCGGGATTTTTTCCCGAGCCAATGAAGCCCTATTGACAAGTGGAGAACCGGAGAGATGAACACATTTTTTGCGCGTAACGGCTGGCGTGTCGCCACCTGCACCCTGATGGTTTCCGCCGCCCTGGCTGCCCCGCTGGCCGGCGCTGCCGTCAGCGACCAGGACATTCTGAATGATGCCAAAACCCCTGGCGACGTGGTGTCGTATGGCATGGGCCCGCAAGGCCAGCGCTTCAGCCCGCTGACCAAGCTCAATACCAATACGGTAAAAAAACTGGTGCCGGCGTGGAGTTTTTCCTTTGGTGGCGAAAAACAGCGTGGTCAGGAAGCCCAGCCAATCATCCATGACGGTGTGATGTACGTCACCGCCTCGTATTCGCGGGCCTACGCCGTGGACGCCCGCACCGGGCAAAAGTTGTGGGAATACAACGCCCGTCTGCCCGACGGCATCATGCCGTGCTGCGACGTGATTAACCGTGGCATGGCCATCTACGGCGACCTGGTGTACTTCGGCACCCTGGACGCCCGTCTGGTGGCGCTGGACCGCAAAACCGGCAAGGTGGTGTGGACCAAGACCCTGGGCGACTACAAGGCGGGTTATTCGTACACCGCCGCGCCGATGATCGTGAAGGGCAAGGTCATCACCGGCGTGTCTGGCGGTGAGTTCGGCATTGTCGGCAAGGTGGAAGCCCGCGACGCCAAGACCGGCGAGCTGGTGTGGTCGCGTCCGGTGATCGAAGGCCATATGGGCACGCTCAATGGCAAGGAAAGCACCATGACCGGCACGCTGAACGCCACCTGGGAAGGCGACCAGTGGAAGCAGGGCGGCGGCGCCACCTGGCTGGGCGGCACCTACGACCCGGAAACCGACACCATCTTCATGGGCACCGGCAACCCGGCACCGTGGAACTCGTGGACCCGCAAGGGCGACAACCTGTACACCGCCTCCACCCTGGCCATCAACCCGGACAACGGCGAAATCAAGTGGCACCTGCAAACCACGCCGCACGATGGCTGGGACTTTGACGGCGTGAACGAATTCATCCCGTTTGACCTGAAAAAAGACGGCAAGGTGGTCAAGGCCGGGGCCAAGGCTGACCGCAATGGCTTCTTCTTTGTGGCTGACCGCACCAATGGCGACCTGCTGGGCGCGTACCCGTTTGTGTCCAAGATCACCTGGGCCAAGGGTTTCGACCTGAAGAGCAAGAAGCCGATCGTCAACCCGGAAGGCCGTCCGGGCAATCCGTTTGACCCGGCCCAGCAGGCTGAAGGCGGCAAGGGCAAGTCGGTGTTCTCTGCTCCGTCCTTCCTGGGCGGCAAGAACTGGATGCCGATGGCCTACAGCCCGAAGACTGAGCTGTTCTATGTGCCCAGCAATGAATGGGGCATGGACATCTGGAACGAGCCGATCACCTACAAGAAGGGTGCCGCCTACCTGGGCGCGGGCTTCACCATCAAGCCGCTGTACGAAGACCACATTGGCGTCCTGCGCGCCATGGATCCGAAAACCGGCAAGATCAAGTGGGAGTACAAGAACAAGGCCCCGCTGTGGGGCGGCGTGCTGAGCACCGCTGGCGATTTGGTGTTCACCGGCACCCCGGAAGGTTTCCTCAAGGCATTTGACGCCAAAACCGGCCAGGAACTGTGGAAATTCCAGACTGGCTCTGGCGTGGTCGGCAGCCCGGTCACCTGGGAAATGGACGGCGAGCAATACGTCTCGGTGGTGTCTGGCTGGGGCGGCGCAGTGCCGCTGTGGGGCGGTGAAGTGGCCAAGGTGGTGGCGCACCTGACCCAGGGTGCCAGCGTCTGGGTATTCAAGCTGCCGAAAAACTGATCACCCGGCGCGGCCTCACGCCGCGCCAGATTTGTCCCGACACGGCGGCCCCTCTGGCCGTGTCGGGGCCGCTCGCAGAATTAACCCAAATGGCTGGCAGACCGGCCCTTTGGTTTAGTGCTGCATCCCGTCTGCCAGTCCGGACAGACGGAACCGCCAGGCCCGGCCTGCGGTGCACACGGACATGATTCCCCCCTGACCCGAGAAGGAAAATACAATGAAACTGCGCTGGATGCTGTCTGCCGCCACCTTGCTGCTGCTGACTCAGGCTCAGGCCGCCGACCCAAAGGCGGTTGAGGCCATGATGCAAAAAAATGGCTGTTTTGCCTGCCATAGTGTCGAACAAAAAATCATTGGCCCCAGCTACCGCGATGTGGCCAAACGCTATGCTGGCCAGAGCGACGCCCCGGCCAAGCTGGTGGCCAAAGTGAAGAACGGCGGCGGCGGGGTCTGGGGCAATATGGGCATGCCCCCGCATCCCACCCTGAAAGATGACGACATCCACGCTATGATTGACTGGGTGCTCAAGCATTAACCCTGATTCCGCCGGCGGTGGGCGCGTTTTTGCGCATTTTTCTGCCAATACGCGCCCACTCGGCAATCAGACCCGTTAACCCCTTACCGTGGTAACCAAAGTGATGGAAACAACTGTTCTGATTGCCGATGATCATCCGCTGTTTCGTGAAGCGCTGCGTCTGGTGGTGGCCGAAGCCCTCGGCCCGACCGCCATCACGCTGGAATGCGCCAGCCTGCACGAAGCCCGTGAACAGGTAGAGCTGCACCCCGGCATCGAACTGGCACTGATGGATTTGAACATGCCCGGCATGGATGGGCTGGCCGGGCTGGCCAGCCTGCGTGCGCGCATGCCCACCCTGCCCATCATCGTGGTGTCCGCCGATGAGCGCCACGCTACCGTGGATGCCGCGCTGCGCGCCGGCGTGTCTGGTTTCATCCCCAAGTCTTTTTCCCGCGCCGACATGGCCGCTGCAGTCAATGCCGTGCTGGAAGGCGATATTTTCTTTCCGGCCACCAGCGACCGCAACACCGACGCCCCGCCGGCCTACGACCCCGGCATGACCGACATGGCGGCACGCATTGCCACGCTAACCAAGCAGGAACGCTGTATTCTGGAATACCTGATTCGCGGCAAATCCAATAAGTTTGTGGCGATTGAGCTGGATATTGCCGAAAGCACGGTCAAGGCGCATGTGTCATCGATTTTGCGCAAACTCAAGGTACACAGCCGCACGCTGGCGGTGATCAAGGCCGGGCCGTTATTGCAGCTGGGGTGAGCGCGCACTGCGCAGGCGGCATCGGGTTCAGCGCGCTGCCATCGCGTTTAGAAGCGCTCACATTGTGAGCGCTTTTTTGCGGCGTTCGATCCTGGTCAAACCCGTCCCGCACGTGAGAGCCACCGCGGTTCGGCTGCCGGCCCCATATGACCAATGCTGGCGAAAGGTGCCGGGGCCATGTCCACGCGCAGCAACGGCGCTTGGCGATGTGCGGCCACTGCAGCATCCGGAAAGCAAGTTTCCATGCGCGCTGGCGCGGCCTTACACCTGAAACTTGGCCACGGCGGCATTGAGCTGGTCGGCCAGCACTTCCAGCTGCTGGGCGCTGTGCCGTGCCTGCTCGGCAGTGCGCGCCGATTGCGCCACCATGCTGGCGATACGCTCGATATGCTCGGCCACGCTCTGGTTGGCTACGCTTTGTTCCAGGGTGGCACTGGCCACATCACGAATATTGTCCAGCGCCAGTGCCGCACCCGCGCGGATTTCTCCTAGCGCCCGAGCCGCCGACTGCGCCTTGTCCACACTGCTTTCCACTTGTGGGGCTGCAGCACTCATGCTGCCCACCACATCGCGGGTATCACGCTGCACCGCACCAATCATGCTGGCAATCTGTGCGGTGGCCTGGGTGGTGCGCTCGGCCAGCTTGCGCACCTCGTCGGCCACCACGGCAAAGCCGCGCCCCTGCTCGCCAGCGCGGGCGGCTTCAATGGCCGCGTTCAGCGCCAGCAGATTGGTCTGGTCGGCAATATCCTTGATCACCCCGGCAATGCCGCCAATTTCCGCCGCGCGCTGGTCCAATGCGGCAATCTGCTCAGAAGCATGCGCCAGTTGCTCGGACACCTGCTGAATATGGCTAGCGGCATCGCTGACCAGCACGCCACCATCTTCGGCCAGCGTGGCAGCGCGCGCGGATTGCGTCTGGGTGCGCTGGGCATTGCCGGAAATGTTCTGCACACTGTGGGATAACTGCTGAATGGCCGCCGTGCTGGAGGTGGCGGCGTCGGTGGCGTGGCTGGCCATGCTGGCCATGTCCATCATTTGCTGATTGATGCCATGGGCAGACTGATTCAGCTGGTTGGCGTTCTGCTGAATTTGCAGGACCATGCCGCGCAGATGCTCCTGCATGCGTGCCATCGCCCCCAGCAGGCTGGCGTCGTTCACGCGGTCATCAATGCGCTGGTTCAACTGGCCACTGGCAATGGCTTGCGCCACGCGGGTGGCATGCGAGGGTTCGCCGCCCAGCACCCGGTAGATGGCGTGCGAAATCCAGATGGCGATGCCGACCATACAGGCAAACACGGCGGCACCAATGCCCAGAAACTGCCAGACGCGCTGCCAGAAGATGGCGTCGATGTCATCCAGAAACACCCCGGTACCCAAAATCCAGTTCCATTCAGGGATTTTCAGCACGCCATTCAGGCGGGGATATTGCACATCGCCATCCGGTCGGCGGGTGTAAAACAACACATAGCCAAAGTCGCTTTTTTCCAGCACCTCGCGATAGCCTTCGATGGTGGTGCGGCCATCCGGCAATTTGCCGCCGGGATCAATCTTGCCTTCCTTGCGCTTGTCCGGATGGGCGATGAACAGGCCGGAATAATCACGCAGCACCATGTAGTCGCCCTTGTGGCGCATGCCGCGAATGGCCTGCGCTGCCAGACGTTGCGCGTCTTCCCGACTGAGCTTGCCGGATTTTTCTGCCGCCTGGAATTGGGCAATCAGGTTGCCAGCCATGCGCACATGCGTTTCGATGCCGGCCTTGCGCTCGGACAGCATGGCATCGCGTACCACATACAGTGAGTAGGCAGAGAGGAGGATGAAGCCAATGGCGGCAAACAGCACGATCAAGGCCAGGCGATGGGATATTTTCATAAGACACATCCACGGTTAAAAATACTAAGTAAAAATACCTAAATAAAAAGTTTCATGCGTGTTGACAAGGTTTTTATCATGAGGCACATCAGTACCATCAGGATAGATATTTATTCAAGTAGTTGATTATTATTTGTTTTTTATTTTTACGCGGTTTGTTTGCACAATGATGATAGTGTGATGACTTAGCTTGATGCAAGTGAATTATGCCTTGAGGCTATTGTTTTTTCGGTAATGAACTCGATGGCCGGCATGCATACGTCACTGACAGGGCGTTTGTGCGAAATGCCTAGCCTCACGGTGGCCTGTTGTGAGCACGATCCGGCCAGAGATGACGACAAGGCCGGGCGCTTTTGCGATAACGTCGGGTATGTTGCTGGTGAGGTGAGGCGCGTGTCAGCTTTTGGAAGGGCGAGGATGTTTGGCCGATCTCGATGCCATGCGACGTGATGCCAGTCAGGCTTGGGCTGCCCGCAGCCAGCGGGGAGCGGTGCATGCCTGCTCAGCGTGAGCCAGGCGGCGCAGGGGGTCGGGGATGGCCGTAAGGGTGTGGTGAGTCAGCCAGTCGCTGCGGCCTATTCTGGTCAGGTGCGACAGACAGCACAGAACTCACCTTATGAAAGACACGACATCTGTTGCAGTGCATGCTGCTGCAAGACTTCTTCGGCAATCTGGCCAAAAAATTGGCGCGTCAGGCTAAAAAATCGGCTCAGACGCTGATTGACCGGCAGCAAATCCACACTCGCCAAGTCAGCCAGGCTCCAGCCCTGCTTCTGGTGCGTCTCGAACAAGTGATCCAGCTCATCCCACCATTGCTGCCGGAGCGTCACCAGATAGCCGCTGTTGAGATTAAGCAACTCAATAGTGTAACGGGCGCACGCGTGTTCCGCTGGCGTCAGATGAATCATGGGCACCACGCGGCCATCCGAGAGGTAGGCAAAATATCGCGAACAATCCGCTTGATGGCAGGAGACAAAACGCGACCTATCCACATCACCTTGTTTGCCTGGCGCATGGCCGCCAAAGACTTCATCCTGTTGTGCCTTGAAGGTCTGTAAGTCAGACGAATGCAATGCGCTGGCCGCCAGATTGCTGTAATCAAATGTGCGGGCGGGGTTTTGGCTTTTGTTCTCTACATGCTCGATGTGGTAGCCAAGGCCCAACTCATCTGCGCGCAGCTCGCTGTAGCAGCACAAGTGATACTGCTCGGCGAGCAAGCTTTGCAGTATGTCCTCTTTATGTTTGAAGTGACCCCAGCCACGGGTGGCTTGTTCTGCGGTGGTCGGCGGCGTAGCGTGGGCGTTATTGAGGTGATAACCGCCGCCGCCCTGCTTGCTGATGGCCCTCATGACTTGAGCGCCTTCTGGCGTAGCCTGCTGCGCTGCAAACGTTGCAACTGCGGATGTTGCTCACCCAAGCTGGCGGCCAGCTGTTGATACAAGGCCACGGCTTCCGGTTGATCATAAGAGCCGCTAACAAAACCCTCCTGGCGTCGTTGCCCGACCTTGCCGTACTCCTTGTACTGTCTACGGTCGTGCGCCTAGCCAGGAGCGCTGCGCTGGGTTTTGTTAGCGACTCTAAAGCCCCTGGTCCACCCACTCGGTCAGGCGTTGCAGGTCGGCTTTTTCTTTGACTGGCGGCTGCGGGTCCACCTGCATCACACTGCGCAGCACATCGCCGCTGGGTTCGCCATAAGTCATCGCCAAAGGGGGCGTGGCGATCATCTGACCACTGGCATCCAGCCCAAGGAGGCGGATGTTTTCTCGCCTGACGGTGCTTAATACTTGTGGGCTATGCGTGGTGACGATGAACTGAATGCGCGGAAAAATTTCCATCAAGTCGGCCACCACGGTTTGTTGCCAGCTTGGATGCAAATGCATGTCCACTTCGTCAATCAGCACAATGCCCCGGGTGCGCTTGGGCGCTTCCTCACCCAGATGGGCATTCAGCTTGTAACAACGGTAGGCAATATCTCCCACCAAGGCCAGCATATTGCGGATGCCGTCGCTGAGCTGACTGGCTTTGAGTTGCCCATGCCCCTGATGATTGAGCACTAAATCAGCATATTCTTCGCTGTATTCCAGCTCTTGCCAGCCGGTATGCCGCGCCAGCATGGCGTCTGTCGCCAGTTGAATGGCCCGGATGGGCGCGCTCAGTTCGTTCAGCGTGTCAGCTGACACGCGCTTTTCAAGATGGCGAATCTGGGCGGCGCGAAATGACTTGAAAATGCGTGAATACCACGCCGAGAAATGCTTATAGCTGGAGGCTGGGTCCAGGCAATCCCGGTAAGCAAACGTGCGGGACGCCGCCTCGCCATCGGCTTTGTCATAGGCGGCAGTGAGCTTTTTGTGCGCCCATAAGCGGCCCGTGCCGTAATAGCCCAGCATCGGCAAGTCGTCTGGCTGGTGTTGAGCATCTGAAAAAATGCGCTTTTGCAGTGCTTGCGCCACGTTTTCCAGATCCAAAGCGTGTTTGGAAGTGCGACTCTTGGTTTTGGTGTTTTTCTTGATGCTTTCTCTGTATCGCACACACGCCCAAGGCTGTTCCTCTGGCGTCGCATCAGTGGCATGGCTGGCAGAGGCAGGGAGTTTCAGCGCGCCATCCTGCATCAGGGCGCGCACATGCAGCGTGCCGCTGGCGTGGATTTCAGCTGGCAAACGCCAGTCCATTTCATGGGCGCGCACCCGCGCTTGTCGCACATCGTCGATTTGAATGCTGGTCACATCGTTGGTGGTGCTGCCCAGAGCAAAGCCTGCCACATAGGGCCATAACGCGACTTTGACCGCATCCAGAATCGCGGTTTTCCCGGAGCCATTTGGCGCCACCAGCACGGTCATCTGTGGGTCAAACTCCACATGCAAATCGTCAAAACAGCGATAGTTTTTCAGATCAATAGAATCAATTCGCATGGACGAGCCTCTTGTTGAATAGCGCTATCTAAACAAGCCGCCCTCTCACTCCCGATGGTACGGATGGTTGTTCAGGATCGACACCGCCCGATACAACTGCTCGGCCAGCAGTACGCGCACCATGCCGTGCGGCAGGGTCAGCGCCGACAGGCGCAGCAGCACGTCGGCGCGTTGTTTGATGGCGGGCGACAGGCCGTCGGCACCGCCAATGACCAGGCAGATGTCATCGCCACCAGCCAGCCAGGTTTTCATTTCACTGGCCAGGCGCACGCTGGTCCAGTCCTGGCCGCGTTCGTCCAGCACGATCAGCCGGCTGCGCGGCGGAATGGCGGCTTCGATGCGCGCGCATTCGGCGGCCATGCCTTTTTCGGCGGTGACGCCAGCGCCGCGTTTTTCCGGCTTGATTTCCACCAGATGCAGCGAGGCTTCACGCGGCAGGCGGCGGGCGTATTCGGTAAACGCCTCGTCCACCCAGCGCGGCATTTTGCTGCCGACGGCCAGCAAGGTCATTTTCATCGAAGCAGTCCGCCAGACACGGTCAGGGTTACAGGGCGTTCCACGGGCGGGCCGCGTTCGGGTTGAACGACGGCTTTTCACCGCCCCACAGCGCTTCAAGGTCGTAGTAGTCGCGCACGGCGGGCAGCATCACATGCACCACCACGTCGCCGGCATCCACCAGCACCCATTCACCCGAGGCTTCGCCTTCGGTGCCAACGATATCCACGCCGTTTTCCTTCAGCTTGACGTGCACGCTGTTGGCCAGCGCCTTGACCTGGCGGTTGGAATCACCAGTGCATACCACCATGCGCTGGAACAGGTCGGTCAGCTTCTGGGTGTCGAGGTTGATGATGTCTTTACCCTTGATGTCTTCGAGGGCTTCTACCGCCAGTGCGGCAATCGCTTGTGCGTCCATGATGTCTTTCATTGATTTTTGGATAGAGCGGGTTCAGTGCAGGGATGCCGGCGCAGGCCGGGGCAACCGGAACAGGCAGGCACTACGGCTGACCGCAGTACAGCTGCTGTTGATGAATATAGTCCAGCACCGCCGGGGCCAGCAGCCCGTCGCAGGGTTGGCCTGCCGCCAGAGCCTGGCGGATGGCGGTGGCCGATACGGCCAGCGCGGGCAAGGTCAGGGCGCGGATTGTACCGTAACGCGTTCGTTTTGAAAAATCAGCCACTTGGCGCGCCTGCCACTGCGCATCCACGGCGGGGTCCAGCGCCGGACAAGGCAGGTCGGGGCGCTGCAGCACGGCCAGATTGGCCAGCTGCAACAGCTGGGGCCAGCGCCGCCAGGTGTGCAGGCCCGCCAGCGCATCGCCGCCAATCAGCAGCCACAGTTCGGCGTCAGCGCCCAGTTCGGCGCGCAGGCTTTCCAGGGTTTCCACCGTATACGCCGGGCGCTGGCGGCGGATTTCCCGGTCGTCGGCCAGCAGGCCAGGCTGGCCGGCCAGGGTCAGGCGGACCATGTCCAGCCGCTGCGCCGGGCTGGCCAGCGGCGCGCGGGCGCGGTGGTAGGGCACGCCCGCTGGCACCACATGCACCCGATCCAGCAACAGTTCGTCGCGCAGCGCGCATGCCATGCGCAAATGCGCCAGATGCATCGGGTCGAAGGTGCCGCCAAACAGGCCAACGCGCACGCTCATGCCCGCTGGTAACCGTCCACCAGCACATCCAGCTGACCGGTGGTCGGGTGGATCACCAGGCCATGCACCGGAATATCCTTGGGCATCAGCGGGTGGCTGCGAATGGTGGCCACGGTGTGGCGCACGCTGTCCTGCACATTGTCAAATCCCTTCAGCCAGCTGTCCAGGTCAATCCCGGCGGCGCGCAGGGTGACGATGGTGTCTTCGCTGACGCCGCGTTCGCGGGCGTTTTCCAGAATCCGCGCTGGGTCGATGGCGCGCATGCCGCAGTCGTGGTGCGCCACCACGCAAATTTCTTCGGCGCGCAGCTCATACACCGCCACCAGCAGGCTGCGCATCACCGAGCCCCATGGGTGGGTGACCAGCGCGCCGGCATTCTTGATCAGCTTGGCGTCGCCGTTTTTCAGGCCCATGGCCTGCGGCAGCAGTTCAACCAGCCGGGCGTCCATGCAGGCCAGCACGGCCAGATTCTTGTCGGGAAACTTGTCGGTTTCAAATTTTTCGTATTCGCGGTTATCCACGAAAGTGCGGTTATGCACGAGCAGATCGCCCAGCAGGCTCATTGATATGGTCTCCGATCGAAGGCTGTGACGTGCCGCCGCCGGGTAGGCGCAGGCACGGAGGGGGCCGCCAAGCGCTGCCCGGCGCGGGCCGGCAACAGGCCGCACGCGTGACGGGGCGGGCTTGGTCACCGGGCGACGATGCTACCACGGGAAGCGGCTGGCTGCGCAGAGGCGGCATGGTCCGAACGTGCGGTTTACCCCTGCGCCAGCATCCGCTGCAAGCGCAAGCCTGCCTGGACTTGCTGCTGCAATGCCCGACGGGCTTCGCTGGTGGAGCAGGGCACAAAGCGCAGCCGGGCACCAGGGCGGGCTTGCGCCAGTTTCCACTGGTCGGCCTGGATGACGCTGGCGATGCACGGGTAACCGCCGGTGGTTTGCGCATCGGCCATCAGGATGATGGGCTGGCCATCTGGCGGCACTTGTACCACACCGGGCAGCACGGCATGCGACAGCAGCTCAATCGGCTGGCGACGCAAGAGCGGTGTGCCGCGCAGGCGCATGCCCATGCGGTTGCCCTGGGGGGTGACGGTCCATTGCCGCTGCCAGAAGGCCGCCTGGGCGCTGGGGCTGAAGCTGGCGTAGTCCGGGCCGGGCAGTGCGCGCAACAGCGGCGTCCAGTCCGGGCTGCGGCAGCCCGGCTGGCCCGACAGGGTATGCGGCGCACCCAGCGACAGGCAATCCCCCGCTTGCAGCGCCCGCCCCTGAAAACCGCCAAACCCGGCTTGCAGGTCAGTGGCGCACGCCCCCAGTGCTTCGGGCACGACAATGCCGCCGTCGATGGCCAGATAGGTGCGCATGCCGTACTCGCAGCCGGTGAGGGTGAGGATTTGCCCGGCTTTGGCCGGGGTGCGCCAGCCGGTGCCAATCGGCTGGCCGTCCAGTTCTGGGTGGAAATCCGCCCCGGACAAAGCCAGCCAGGCATCGCGGCCCAGGCGCAGGCTGACCGGGCCAAGCACGATTTCCAGCCCGGCGGCTTCTGGCGAATTGCCCACCAAGCAATTGGCCCGATACAGCGCGGGCATGTCCAGCGCGCCGCTGCGGGCAATGCCCAGATGACGCAGGCCCTGACGGCCCCGGTCCTGCACGCTGGTTTGCACGCCGGGACGGAGTATTTCAAGCATGGTCAGGCTCCTGTGGCACAAAACGGATGCGGTCGCCGGGCAGCAGCAGCGATGGCGATTCGCCCTGGGGGTCGAACAGGCGCAGTGGCGTGCGGCCAATCAGTTGCCAGCCGCCAGGGCTATTGGCCGGATAAATGCCAGTCTGGCTGCCGCCGATGCCGACCGAGCCGGCAGGTGCCAAGATGCGTGGCTGCGTCCGGCGCGGGGTGGCCAGACAGTCGGGCAAGCCACCCAGATAGGCAAAACCAGGCTGAAAACCCAAAAAATACACCCGATAATCCGCTGCGCTGTGGCAGGCAATCACCTCGGCGCAGGAAAGCCCGGTATGCCGGGCCACCTCAGCCAGATCTGGCCCGGCGTCACCGCCATACCATACCGGTATTTCTACCCACCTGCCCGACGGCGCGCTGACGTCTGCCGCCAGGGCCTGCCAGCCTTCACGCAGCCAGGCCATACCTTGCTCGGGGTCGCCGTGTGCCGGGTCGAGCGAGAGGGTGAGGTTGTTCATGCCGGGAACCACATCGCAAACGGTGGGATAGTGGCGTAACTGGGCCGCCAGTTGCCAGATGCGTCGTTGCTGGCGCAGGCAAGCCGGGGCGGGCAGCGCCAGCGCCACGGCGGTTTCGCCCAAAAAATAGAAGCGAGGAACAGCGTCCGGCATCACGGCGCTCCTTAGAGATGGGGTTAGAGAGACGGCCCGGCAGCGCAGAAGGTTGTCGGGCCGGCATGGCGCACCCCGGCAATATGCCAGGGGTAATCCCCTACCCATAAAGCCTTGCCATGGTGATTGATATTGGCATATTGCCGTAAAAATACACAGAAAGGCAAGATCATGCGTCAATGGGATTGCTATACTTGCGCATTCTCGTTTACCCGTTGTCGGTCATGACCCCCTCGCTGAATATCGTTTCGTCGTCACATCTGGTGTCAGAACACAGCGCCGAGTTGTCCGAATTCGAGTTTGGCCTGATGGTGGTCAATAATGCGTTCAACCGCTGGATGGTGCGTTGCATGGCTGCCGCTGGCGAAAAAGACATGACGGCAATGGATGTGTCGCTGCTGCATCATGTCAATCACCGTGGCCGCAAAAAAAAACTGGCGGACATCTGCTTTGTGCTCAATATCGAAGATACGCACGTGGTGTCTTACGCCCTGAAAAAACTGCTGCGCGCCGGTTATGTGGCCAGCGAGAAAGTAGGCAAGGAAGTGCTGTTTTTTACCACCCCCGCCGGGATGACGCTGTGCGAGCGCTACCGGGAAGTGCGCGAACGCTGTTTGATCGGCGCGTTGGTGGAAAGTGGCACGGCCAATGCCGATATTGGTGATACCGCGCAACTGTTGCGGGTGTTGTCGGGTCTGTATGATCAAGCTGCCCGTGCGGGGGCCTCGCTGTAATGGGGTCACCCGGCAGTATCACCCCCTTGCTCACGCCAATGCGGCTACACCGTGGCGGCGAGCAGGATCAGGATGGCAAGTCAACCGATTTGCCTTTTGCCAATCATTATATAAAAGTATATAGTGTGAATACCCCGCATGAACTCCCTGCTGAACTTCCCGGCGTGGCTATGGACGTCCTCCGTGACAACACCCAACGCGCAGCCGGTTTACTTAAGAGCCTGGCCAACCCCGACCGCTTGCTGCTGCTGTGCCAGCTGGTCGAAATGGAGCGCAGCGTGACTGAACTGGAAAGCCTGACCGGCATCCGCCAGCCCACTCTGTCGCAACAGCTGGGCGTGTTACGCAATGAAGGACTGGTCACCACCCGGCGTGACGGCAAATGGGTGTACTACCGCATTGCCAGCCCGGAAGCAATGACCATCCTGGGGGCCTTGCACCAGATTTTTTGCGAGACGTCCTAAGCCCATGGCCGGTGTCTGTTCATGCGGGGGGAACCGTTTTGAACAGGACACCCACGATGACAATAGACTGGCTACACTTCACCCCCTGGACCGCCCTCGCTGGCGGTGCCCTCATTGGTCTGGCTGCCGCCCTGTTGTGGTGGCTGACCGGTCGTATTGCCGGCATCAGCGGCTTGGTGGGCGGCCTGCTCACCAGGCCGGATGACTGGCCGCTGCGCCTGGCCTTCACCGCTGGCCTGATTGCGGCCCCCCTGCTCTGGCAGCGGTTTGCCCCGCTGCCCTCCATGGAATTTTCTGTCTCGTTTGCCTGGATGCTGGCCGCCGGCCTGGTGGTGGGCGTGGGCGTCAAGCTGGGCTCTGGCTGCACCAGCGGCCATGGCGTCTGCGGGCTGGCACGGTTGTCGCCACGCTCGCTGGCCGCCACCCTGAGTTTTATGGCAACCGGATTTATCACCGTGTGGCTGTTGCGCCACGTTCTGGGAGGCTGAACCATGCATCAATCGGCAAGAACCGTGGCAGCCGGGCTGGTGGGGCTGCTGTTTGGGGTGGGCTTGATCGTGGCCGGCATGGCCAATCCGGCCAAGGTCTTGGCGTTTCTTGATCTGGCCGGCGCGTGGGATCCCAGCCTGGCGCTGGTGATGGGCGGTGCAATTGGCGTGGCGCTGCCGGCGTTTGCCCTGTCGCGCCGCCGCGACAGCGGCTGGCTGGGCGCGCGCTTTGACTGGCCGCGCGCCAGCCAGATTGACCGCCGCCTGCTGATGGGCAGCGCGCTGTTTGGCGTGGGCTGGGGCATGGCCGGCATTTGCCCTGGGCCGGCGCTGGTGCTGCTGGGTGCTGGTGTGCCAGAAGCGTTTGGCTTTGTGGCGGCCATGCTGGTCGGCATCGGGCTGGCGGGCAAACTCTGGCCGGCGCGTT
>ERZ724524.316-NODE-316-length-30977-cov-6.124377_pt1 | contig 30977 bp, 30 predicted proteins | sample MGYA00376057_ERZ724524 | MGnify/ENA primary metagenome ERZ724524 (study PRJEB28724, sample SAMN07190888) | wastewater metagenome | isolation source: influent of sewage treatment plant in Hong Hong | place: USA: Christiansburg, Virginia | collected 2016-03-01 ...
AAATCCTGAAAGGAAAGCATCATGATGACCGAAGAAATGATGAAGCACATGCCGAGCATGATGAGCAACGCCGGCCATGCGATGAGTACGCCGCTGGCCAAGGGCGCGATGATGGCCGCCAGCGGATTCGCCGCCGGGCGCGGTCTGCTCGGTTTCAGCCTGCTGCGCAATCCGCTAACCTTGCTGGCAGCGGGGGTTGCGGGCGGTATTGCCGCCGGTTTCCTGCTCCATAAATATGAGAAGGAGATTATCGAAGGTCTGTCCAAAGCGACTGGCATGGGCAAGGATTTCGCCCTGCAGCAAAAGGAAAATCTCAACGACCTGATGGCTGAAGCGCAGGAGAAGGTTGAAGGCATTGCGCCGGTCACTTCAACGGTCAGCGCACCGGCGCAAGAAACGCCGGCGGCTTGAAGGAGAAAGCTATGTCGCAAGCCGCAAAACTGGCGCAACGCGTGATCGTGCTGCATCGAGAGCCGGGCTATTTGCGTCTCGAATTGCCCGCTGAGCTTTGCACACCGGCAGCCTCCGCGGCCATTGAGCAAGGGATGACGAGTTTGGCTGGCATCAACATCGCGGTGATTGATCGTGGCTGGCTGCGAATCTCTATCCGTTTTGACCAGACAGTTTGCTCTACAGCTCAGGTTGCGCGCCGTCTTTTTGGATTATTTGACAGCTTGCCCGCACCCAGCGCTGAAACGGAAGTGACTGCGGCGGAGCCGGAGCAGACAACGAACGGCCTGCAACCCTTGCTCGATAAATTCAAGGCTGTTTTGACGCCAGCGGTTGAGGCGCCAGCCGGTTCCCTGCAGGCAAAAATCCAGCCGATTCTGGCCAGCGCCCTGACTGAAAAGGCAATCATCAATTTCTTCAATGATCTGGTCGCTTTCTACCTGATCAAGGCGCACTGGGATCTGATCACCAAGCGCTGGCTGCAGCAACCGCTGGCGCACAGCAATGCCTGGATGACGACTTTCTATCTCGTTTTCCTGCTCGTCCGATATCGCAAAACCAACCTCAAGAAATGAAAAACGGCCAGGTTGTCCATCGACTCTCACGACGCATTCGCGTCGTTGCTCCGGCTCTGATCAAGGAGCAGGAGCGCTGCTACATCCTGGAAATCCTGCTGCGCAAACACCCGGCGGTCAAGGATGTGCGCATCGTTTCTGACATTGGCTCGCTGGTCATTCAGTATGACCCGGTGAATTTGCCTGAGGCGTGTTTGCTGGCGACGCTCGATGCCGTGTTGGGTAACTTGATCGCTGCGCCCAAAGCGCCACCCACCCCACCCGTACCCATTGACGGGCCGGTGTGTGAATGTTCGGTCGCCATTGAAGGCATGACCTGCGCCTCCTGCGCCCTGCTCGTCGAAATGAAGTTGAAGCGTGACCCGCGTGTGCGCTCGGCGGTAGTCAATTTTGCCTCGGCAACGCTGACCGTATTTGGCGTGATTGATCGCGAAGGCGTTTCCGAAGTGGTCGCTCGCCTCGGCTACGAAGCTCGCCCAATGGATACCTTGTCGCAGCGCCGCCTGCTGGTCGAGCGCGAAAAGGAACGCGTCGAAGAAGCCAAAAAGCGCTTTGTAAAGGCCGCCTGGATGACCGTGCCGGTGATGATTTCCGGCATGGCCATGCACCATTCACCAGTGTTGCGCGTGATGGAGTTCGGCTTGTCGACGGCGATTCTCTTTGGCAGCAGCAACAGCATTTTCCGCAAAGCCTGGACGCTAGCTCAACAGGGCGAAGCCAACATGGACACCCTGATCGCCATCGGTTCCGGCGCGGCTTGGGCCTACAGCATTCCCGGTGTGTTCAAGATGGGCCACCACATTTATTTTGAATCGGCGGCGGGCATTTGTACCTTTGTCCTGCTTGGCCGCTACATGGAAGAGCGCGCCAAGGGCAAGGCCAGTGAAGCCATCCGCAAGCTGATCGAACTCCAGCCGGAAACGGCCTTGCGCATAGCCGCCGATGGCAGCGAACATGAAGTGGCGATTGACGACGTCCAGCTCGGCGACCGTCTGCGCGTGCGCGCCGGTGACAAAGTGCCGACTGATGGCCGCGTACTAGAAGGCAATTCCTCTATCGACGAAGCGATGATTACCGGTGAATCTCTACCCGTCAGCAAGGCGGCGGGCGATACAGTGATTGGCGGTTGTCTCAACGGCAATGGCAGTTTCATCATGAGAGTGACCGCCATTGGTGGCGACACCGTGCTATCCGGCATCGTCAAACTGGTCGATCACGCGCAGGGTACTAAATTACCGGTGCAAAAGCTGGTCGACCGTATCTCTGCCCGTTTTGTCCCGGCGGTGGGTGGTGTAGCTGCGCTAACCTTTGTTGGCTGGGCGCTCTCCGGCCACCCGGTTTCGCGGGCGCTAGCCCATTCCGTGGCCGTGCTGCTGATCGCCTGCCCCTGCGCTTTGGGTTTAGCAACACCAACGGCGATTATGGTTGGCACCGGACAGGCGGCCAAGCGCGGCATCTATATCCGTAATGGCGAAGCACTGGAAACGGCGTCCAAACTGACCACCATCGTTTTCGACAAAACCGGCACGATTACCGAAGGCAAACCGGTCGTCACCGATAGCTTCATCCTGCCCGGCATCGATGAAACACGCCTTGCTTCGCTGCTCGCGGCCGCCGAAGCGGGTTCAGAACACTTCCTGGCAAGAGCCATGGCCGATTGGTGCAAGCCGCGCGCCGAGGCCATGCTGAGCGCCGACGAGTTTTCAGCCTTGCCTGGACGTGGCGTGATCGCTTCGGCAGGCGGACAAAGCATCGTCGTCGGCAATGCCGCTTTGCTGGCGGAAAACGGAATTGATAGTGGCGTTCTGGCTGATGAAGCGACCCGACTGGCCGAACAAGGCAAAACCCCGGTATTCGTTGCGGTCGACGGTAAATCTGCCGCCATTTTTGCAATTGCCGACCAGCCGCGCCCCGGTGCCCGCGAAGCCATCGCCCTGCTTCATCGCCTCGGACTGAAAACCGTTATGGCTACCGGCGACGTTGAAGCGGTCGCCCGCCATGTCGCGCGTGAAGTTGGTATCGATGAAGTTGTTGCGCGTGCTACCCCTGCCGACAAACTGGCCGTCATTCGCCGTTTACAGGCAGCAGGCCAAAAGGTTGGCATGATCGGCGACGGTATCAATGATGCACCGGCACTGGCGGCGGCTGATGTCGGCTTTGCCATCGGTGGCGGGGCCGATATTGCGGTGGAATCCGCCGACATAACGCTGGTTGGTGGCGACATCGCCCGCGTTGCCGCCGGTATTGATCTCTCGCGCAAAACGATGGCGATCATCCGCCAAAACCTTTTCTGGGCGCTCGGTTACAACGTCATTTCGATTCCCGTTGCAGCGGCAGGCCGGCTCAATCCGATGATCGCTGCGGCGGCGATGGCGATGAGTTCAGTCTCGGTCGTCACCAACTCGCTGCGCCTGCAAAAAGATTGATGGATCACTCGCACCATCAAGCTATTGCCGAGTTTTCCTACTGGCTCGCCTTCATGACCGGCGTTTTAGGTAGTGGGCATTGCTTGGGGATGTGTGGCGGCTTGGTCTCCAGCTTCTTCATCCGCCTCGGCGCCAAGGGTATTTGGCCCTATTTTGCTTATCACGGCGCCCGCGTTGGTGTTTATGGCATCGTTGGCTTGATCGCTGCCGCACTGGGTGCGGTGCTGGTTTCCACCGGGCAGTTTGGTAAGTTGCAGGGTGTTTTACAGATTATTGCCGGCATCGTCGTCATCCTGCTAGGCCTTGATTTACTGGGTGTTTCACCGATTCGCAACAGCTTGGGTTTCGCGCCGATTGCCTGGTTACGCAAACAATTTGGTCAGGCGGTGCAAAAAGGCCCGGTACTTGGTGCGCTGATCGGTGGTGCGATCAACGGCCTGATGCCCTGCTCGATGACCATGGCGATGGCGGTCAAAGCCACCACCGCCCCCTCTGTTCTTGAAGGCGGTTTGTTGATGCTGGCCTTTGGTGCCGGCACCCTGCCTTCTATGCTTTCTGCCTCCTTTTTGTTCGGCAAACTGGGGCCAAAACTGCGCGGCTGGTTGCTCAAAGGTGCCGCCATATTTGTCATCGCGCTCGGTATTTCGACGCTCTGGCAAGGCCTCGCCTACTACGCCATCATGCGTAATCTGTTGGGCTAGGTGCGACACTATGTCGCATATCTGCTTGATAACAGAGGACTAATATACCGGGGTTGAATTACGACTCAGGGAGCACCACCATGAAACGCCGCGATCTACTCAAACTCTCCGCTTTGACTGGCTTGGCCGCAATTTCCACACAAGCCAGCGCCGAGGCCTGTTCCACGGATGGCACGCCAAATCAGTTCATTCCCAAGAAAGCCGCTGACGCCAAACCGCTGGAAAATGAATTCGAGAAATTTCCGAAATGCCCCTACTGCGGCATGGATCGCAAAGAGCATCACCGTGCCCGGATGTTGGTGCAGTATGCGGATGATTTGAATGATGGCGTTTGCTCCATCCACTGTCTTTCGCTGAGTTTGGGCGTCAATATCGATCGTGAGCCAAAGATTATCTGGGGCCCGGATTATGGTTCCACCATAGAACCCCGCCCGCTGGTGCCGGTAGATCAAATGACTTACCTGATCGGTGCTGATCTCAAACACGCCATGACCAAGCGTAGCAAACATTCCTTTGCTTCCACCGATGTCGCCAAGGAATTCCAGGCCAAACACGGTGGCACCTTGGCCAAGTTTGATGATGCTCTGCGCGAGTCCTATCTCGACATGGCCGCCGATGCCAGCATGATCCGCAAAAATCGTGAAGAGCGCCGTAAACGCGCGGCTGAAATGAAGAAGAGCTGATGCAGCGCCGTCATCTTCTCGCTTTTTGTCTGGCCTTCTGGGCGAGTTTCGCCATCGCCCAGAAAGTCCCCAAACCGGGTCCCAAAGACCTTTGCCCGGTCTGCGGCATGCTGGTTTCCAAGTACCCGAACTGGGTTGCTGTAGTGACCTGGAAGGACGGCCACAGCCATTTCTTTGATGGTTCGAAGGATATGTTCAAGTTCCTGCAAGATCTGCCCAAGTTCGCGCCGGGGCATAAAAAGGAAGATATTGCGGCGATTTACGTGACCGATTTCTACAATCTAGAACGCATTGATGCACGCAAGGCGCTATTTGTTGTCGGCTCCGATGTGCTTGGCCCGATGGGCCATGAATTGGTCCCGCTGGCGAACAAGGCCGACGCAGACGATTTTCTGAAGGATCACAAAGCTATAAGGATTCTGAGTTTTACCCAGGTCACGCCTGAGGTTACTGTTGCGCTTGATAACGGAAAGTTTTGATCAAGTCATTCAATCTGGCGTAATGTAAAAACCCGTTTCTGGCCAGCACCTTCGTGATGTGCCCGGTAGTAACGCCAGAACACAATCAGTACGGTAATCGCCAATACATATTTACCCAGCCCGGCAGCAAATAACTCGCATCGGGTATACGCCAGTAAAACGAGGACAAGACTGGCTCCTGCGCGCATCCAGGGCAACAACCAGGCTCTGTCGGTTCTGAGTGCTTGACCGATGCTGGCAACGGATGGGATGAGCACAAGCATGGGGGTGAGCAGCGTACCCATTCCAAACAAGAGGCCGTAGTAGGCGCCTTGAAATGAACTCCCGCCCGCTGCTGCTGCAGCCAGCAAGGTTGCTAGTGGCGCACAGGGAATCAAGGTCAGGCCGATACCGAGCAGCATCGGTGAGAGCTTGGCAAAGCGTCGTGCCGGGCGACAGCCTCGGTGGGTAGGGGTTGGCCAAATTAGCCAGGCGGCTGCAAACAGGCTACTCAAGCCGATCACGAGATTGCCGGCGCCGGCGGCCAGTTCACGTACGAACCAGGCGCCGAGTGCGCCAGCCAAGGCGCCGAGCAGGGTGTAAGAAATCAATCGACCGCCGAGAAAGTAAGCGGTGTCACGCATGCCGCTGCTGCGGCCCTCCGCTTTTCCGAGGGCAAATGTGCCAATGAATGGCAGGCAGGTGACGGCGCAGGCAGTCAAGCCGAGCGACAGGCCAAGCAGGAAAACCGAAAACCCGGAAACTGCCGGATCAGGCAACATCGCTAGTTACCACGGGTTTGCGAACAAATTTTATCGGTTTGACGGTGCCTTCCGGAGATTCGCTGCGTACCCGGTTTTTGTAATAGTCGCGGCTGGAGGAAAATAGATTCCACGGCCCGAATTTCACCTTGATGATGCCATCGTCAGGGCAGAACTCGGCGCAACGCCCGCATAAGTTGCAGTCTTCATTGAAAGCTTTTAGCCCGTGATTGTGATGGATTTCGGGAATATCCATCGGGCAGGCCTTGGTGCAGATGCCGCATTTATCGCATTTCTCATTTTCAATCTTGACCAGGCGGGTCAATGAAAGATGACGGAAGGTGGCATTCATCGCCAGCATCGGGCAAATCCGGCAAAAGGGCTGGCGCATGGCGAGCGCGGCGATGAGCACAAAGCCGGTCATCACATTGGCAATGGCACTTAGCACCATGCTCGGCATGTCAGTCATTTTCAGCGCAACTTGCTCGGTATCTGCGGTGAGTAAGGTGGTGGCAATCCGCGAGGGGCAAATGTCGCAGTAAGGATTGCCCATCGAGTGCGGCGCAATACCCATCCCGGCCAGTATCGGTACGAGAAAAACCAGGCCGAGGAGGATCAGCCATTTAACCGGTCGGGCGCGCTTGGCTGTCTTGTTGTCGAGCAAATGTTGCGGTCGACCGAAACGACGGCCAATTTTATTGATCCACTCCTGTATCGTGCCGAGCGGACAAACCCAGCCGCAGAAGGCTTTGCCGAGCACGGCGAAGAAGATCAGAAAAGTCCCCAGGGCAATAACCGTCGGCATGATGACTTGCTGCGTGATCTGCTGCGCCTTGACCAGCGATTCGCCAATGCGATGGTGCATTTGATGCTGCAAGGGAATCAGTACGCAATAGCCGCCATTGCTTTTGTCGTAGGCGCAGGAGAGGGCCGGTAAGGCCGTCGAGATTTTCTCAGCGGCGTAATAGCCAACGACGGTACTGCCCCACACGGTCAAAAACAGGGTGAGTATCTGAACAATGAATCTCAGCCGGGACAGGCTGGGCACAAGCCGCTTCAGTGACTCAGTCATTTGATGACTCCTTGCGACGCAAGAGGGGAAGGGCGAGGAGCATGCCGAAAGCGAGAAAGCCAAAACCGGCAGAAAGATTCCGTTCGCGCATCAGATCTGGAAAGTAAAAGTAATTGAACGCGGTCTGGTGCTTGGTTTCGCCTTGCTGGTACTCGGTGGCGAGAACGAAGCCTTTGCGGGTTCGGGTTGCCCCATTTTTCGGGTCGATAGCCGCCGGATCAATGTCGCGCGGGAAAGCGATTTTTGCAACGCCATTGCCATCCGTGACAACCCGTGACTTTGTGCCGGACTCGGTTTCGAGTCGAACCAATGCACCAGGAAGCGGTTTGCCATCAAAGCGGACATGAAACGTCCAATCCTCACCTTCGCGCATGCCACCGTGTTCTGGCAAGTGATCAGGAACAATCTCCAATCCACCCTTGTTTTGTTTGAGCAGTTTGGTTGGCGCATCGCCCTTGGCTGGAAAGCTCCATGCGGTCGATGCTGTAATGACCTTATTGCCGTTGCTTTCACGAGTGCTTAGCCAATGATGGCCACCCTTGTCCGGGCTGGACGGGGCAACCAGCCAGCGACCGCCATCGAGAATCAGTTGTACTGGTTTTGCAGGTTCGTTGGGGTTGAATAGTTGTAGTTCGGTTGTGCTGATATTGCGCGGAGTCAGACTCACCATCCCGCGCTCCGCCCGTGGGCCGCCCGGGGTAATTGCCGGTAAATCGGTCCAGAACTTTTCGGGAGCGGGTCTTGGCGCTAGGCTCGCAGGATTGGCTGCAGCGTGTGATTCATCTGCCCAGGATGGCGCTGAGAATAGTGTGAAGCCCAATAGCAATGCGCTGAGCGGAACAAATTTTTGACTCAATTTTCGCGTTGACCGTAACATTTTGCCTCCTGCGAGCGTGAATCAGAATTTGGCAACGATGCCACCGCTGACGGTGAAACCAGGAGCGATGTAGCCAATTCCCTCGTACTGCTTGTCGGTGAGGTTGATCAAGGTCAGGCGAGCGGTCACATCCTTGTAAAGGGTTTTGGTCAGGCCGGCATCGTAAGTGGTGTAACCGCGATACAGCGTTGTATTGGCTTCGTTGGAGAAACGGTCGCCAACATAATTGACCACACCAAAGGCGGTTAGCCCAAAAGGCAGGGTGAAGTCAGCGCGGAAATGGCCCTGATGTTTGGGAACATTGGTCAGTTGCTTGCCTTCAAGGGCGGTGCTTTGGCTGTACTTGGTGATGATTGAATCGTTGAGCGTATAGCTGGCGTAAAGCGTGACGAAATCGGTGGCACGCCACATGCCTTCAAATTCAAATCCTTTGGCGCGAACACCACCATAGTTGACCTTGTCAGTCGTGCCGGGAATGGCGCCGGCGCGCTGGATTGTTGAGATGAAATCTTCGGCTGTCGTGTAGTAATACGTCGATTTCACATAGGCTTTTTTGCCAAAGTAATAATCAAGGCCGATGTCTCTGGAAAGTGCTTTTTCCGGTTCGAGCAAAGGATTGCCATAAGCGACGGTGGTGCCGCTACGCCGACTATTACCATAGAGCTGTGAAGCATCTGGAGTGTTGAATGATTTGCCAATTGAGCCGCGCACGATCAGGTCATCGATGATTCGATATGAAAGGCCGCCTTTGGGAGAGAACGCCGTATCCGAGCGCTCATCCCAAGTGCCTTGCCCTGGAAATGATTTTTTGGTGTCACTGAAGGTGCCGCTGGTCTGCCAGCGATCCCAGCGGCCGGCTAGATCGATGTTGAGCGCACCAAACTTGATTTCGTCCTGAATGAACAGACCGGTTCTTGTTACATTCCCCTTGGTTACCTGCTCGCGCCCGACTTCTGCAGGATAGCTGTTGGTTACGGTCACTTCGCCATCCGAGTATTCACCACCGAATGTCAATTTTTGGTTGGAACCAATCTTGTGGCTGGTTTGGGCGCGGATGCCTGTTTCTTTGTCATCGAAGACGCCACGATAGGCAATCAAGGTTGCACCGCGGATTGCGTTATTGGTTCTTGGAACGGAGGTGGTGGTACAGCCATCCGTTACGCAGCCAGGTCCATTGGCGCTGTCGGCATCCATTTTGCCAATTCGGGTATAGAGCACGAGGGTTGTTTCGGACGATTCACCGAAGTGACGGTAACGGGCTGAACCTAGATATTGCTCACGATCCTGTGCGTTGTAGTCGGGAATGTTGTAGAGACCGGTGGCTACGTCACGGAGGTACGAAAAATTGAAATCGAGTAAGTTGGCGTTGTCAATTTCATGAAAGAATTTTGCCCCGACGGTCGTTTTTTCGGTGCCGGTTTTGGCTCGCTGAGATAATGGCACTGAGGTGGTGCTGGTGTCCGGGCGCCACATGTTGTAGCCGTCGCTTTCGAGATACGCAGCAGAGAGAGCTAATCCACTGCTTTCCCCACGATAGGACATAAAGCCTGCTGCGCGTTTGGTATTAAGGCTTCCAAAATCAACTTCGCCGCGCCCATGAAAACCGGGGGCAGGCACTTTCGAAATGATATTGATCACGCCACCCATCGCATGGTTGCCGTAAAGTGCTGAACCAGCACCACGAACCACTTCAATGCGCTCGACGTCAGAAGTTCCGAGTTGAGACCAGTCCACCTGGCTGTCGTACTGAACATTCATCGGAATGTCATCGATCAAAACCAGGCTACGTCCGTTGCCCGGCAGCCCGCGCACATAGGTTTGAGCAATCCGGTTCGGTGACGAAGCATCCATACGTGCCGCATAAACGCCTGGCACGCCTTGCAGCACCTGATCAACCGTGGTGGCGCCGGACTTTTCGATTCGTTCTCTGTCAATAACGGTCACGGCTGATGACACTTCCTTGATGCTGCGTTCGGTCTTGGTTGCGGTGACAACCATTTCGGACAACTTGCGATCATCGGCTGCATGAAGCACCAGCGGGAAACTCAAGGAAAATGCAATGGAAAGTCGTTTTGCAACCGGTGAAAGCTGAAACATCAGGAACCCCTCGATTAGCCTGTGAGCAACATGCTCACTTATGTAAATTTGGGCGGACTGTAGCGGGGTAAGACTTTGGTGAGAATGTGACAAGATGTCGCAGAAGAAGCCATGGGGTCAAAAATAATTACAGTAACCACCTGAATAAAAATAGATTTCTTATAAATTATTGGTGCTCGATATTCAGTTTGGTGCGGCAAAATGCCACGGTTGATTTGTTGTTTAAATGCCAAGCGATCCCTGTTTTTGGGTTGCTACTGCGTAAAGCATCACCTTCGTGACCGAATGATTGCAATAGCGTAGAATCTGAACTTCATTATTGCTACCGATCTGAGGGTGGCGGTAAACGTGGGGCTGACATGGCTTCGACGTGGGTTGCGAATCAGAACAGTGCATACCGAGGACCAGTCACCTCGTAAATACATCTGGAAACTTTACAAACGCCAACGACGAACAATTCGCACTAGCCGCTTAAGCGGTTGGCGCTGCACCGGTACTCTGACGGACCGGACCAGGCAACTGGAGGCAGTGTCATATACGTCAGATAAGGGTCTGTAATGCCGCGAGGCAGACCTCGAAAATTAAGCGGATCGCCTGAAGCGAGCCTGTTCGGCCGGCGCGCAAAGGTTAAACCCAAATTGACCGGACTAAGTATGTAGATCTGCCTGTGTAGGACTTGCGGACGGGGGTTCGATCCCCCCCAGCTCCACCATCACCATTTAAAAACCCACTGAGAAATCAGTGGGTTTTTTCCTGTTGGCATGCCATCCTGATACGAATAATCAGAAAGCCGCGAATATGCAAATCGATCCTGCCCTTCAGTCAAAAGCTGACAACTACAAACTGCTGACCAATTTGGTGATTCCACGCCCTATTGCCTGGATTACCAGTCAAAGCCCGAGCGGTGTGATCAATTTGGCGCCGTTCAGCTTTTTTAATGCCGTCGGTGCCGATCCTTTGTATGTGATCTTCAGCGTAGCCAACAACGAGCTGGGGCAACCCAAGGACACAGCAAATAATATTCAGGCCAGTGGTGAGTTCGTGGTCAATATGGTCACCGAGGAGTTATTCAACGCCATGAATATCTCAGCCGCAGATTTCCCGGCGGAGGTGGGTGAGCTTGAGGCTGCAGGGCTGCATGCCGCGCCCTCGATGCGCATCAAAACCCCACGGGTGGCTGAGGCCCAGGTCAGTCTTGAGTGCACGTTGTTCAGTACTCAGCAACTGGGCGCCAATACGCTATTTATTGGCGAGGTTGTGATGTTTCACGTTGCTGACCACCTGGTTGGCCCACGCCTGCATATCAATAACTTTTCTCCGATTGGCCGACTTGGCTCTCCGTCTGTTTACTGTCGGACTACAGACCGCTTTGATATTGCACGGATTTCTTACGCGCAGTGGAAACAGCGGAATTAACCTCGCCCCACAACCGTGATTATTAGTCCTTCTGCCCGGCAGGTAATACTTCATCCTGTTGGTTTCGCCTGGCGCGTACTGCGTGGTTTCGTCGCCAACCAAGGATTGTTGCTGGCGGGGGCGATTGCCTACTATGCCCTGTTATCGCTCGTGCCGTTGTTGATCCTGTCCGTTATTCTGCTTTCGCATCTGGTTGATCAGGCGCTACTGATCGAGACCTTGGCTCACTATCTGGAATGGTTGGTGCCAAGTCAGTCCTCGGCAGTACTCAGCGACATTTCACGGTTTTTGGAGAGCCGGGCTGCAATTGGTGCCGTGCTTTTCATCACCATGCTTTTTTTCAGTTCCCTTGCTTTTTCAGTGGTTGAAAAGGCTATGGCAGTGATCTTTACTCATCGCCATGCAGGTCAAAAACGACACGCCCTGATTTCCGCAATCCTGCCGTATCTCTTTGTATTCGCTCTGGTTGTATTGCTTTTGTTCGTTTCGGGACTCGGTATCGCTGTGCAGACAGTGGCAGAAGAAAACATTCAGCTATTCGGGCAGAGTTGGTCGCTTATGGGCTTGTCTGCACCGGCGCGCTATCTACTTGGACTTGGCGTCGAAACACTGATTTTCGCCGCGCTCTATATGATCATGCCGGTCGGTAATACCCGACTGCGCCATGCGCTGTTTGGCGGTTTTACGGCAGCCTTGCTTTGGGAGGCGACGCGGCATGGCTTAAGTTGGTATTTCACTTCGATATCCAAAGCCAGCATTGTTTATGGCTCACTGACGACCTCGGTCGTTGTTTTGCTGAGCATGGAATTCGGCGCTACGTTACTGCTCCTTGGCGCTCAGGTAATTGCTGAATACGAAAAAATTGGGAGCAATCTGGCACCCCCTGCGCCAGATATCATGGCCAAATGATTGGGGAGAATCGGTACATATGCGCATTTTGTTTCTGATTCTCCTGCTGTTGATGGTTGGTGGTGCTGTCTATCTGCTGTTGAAGAAGCGATGGCGCGGCTTCGGCTGGGCTTTGGGGGCGTTTCTGCTGGTTGTACTGGTCGGCATCTGGGCGATTTTTCAGTCGCGCTCATCAACGGCGGCCATTGGTATTTTGTTTCTTCCCTTCTATGGCTTGTTTGCCGCTGTGATGGCCTGGTTGTTTGCCAATTTGTGTGTGGCCGAGCGTTGGGGATGGCGAGCATTTGGCTGGTTTTGTCTGGCAGTTTCTTTGGCGGTTCCGGTCGCGTTGGTTTTCCAGGGTTTCGATAGCATTGCCCTTAACGAGAGCCGGGATGCGAAGTACCAGGCTAGCTTGATTGAGATCGCTAAAAATAAGGCAAGTCTTGCCGAAGCGCTGACCAACAATCCGGGGCGCGAGTCAGAAATGATTGATGCGTTGATCGGTAAGCATGCCGATGATCGCAATCATTTGTTACCAATCTTGGAGAGCCGATTTGTCTCGGCGGAAGCGCTCGACCGCTTGGCGCGCTCGGAGGATTTGGGGATTGCCTTGTCGGCTCTCCGTAATCCCAACTGCCGCGCTGAAACCTTGGTCCGTATTTACCGAACCCATGCCTACCAGGATTACTTTTTTCAAGCTGTGGCTGCTCATGCAAACACGCCACCCGATATTCTCAAGGAGCTTTACCAGAGGCCAGTGACGATCAATGGATTGGATAGATCATTTGCCAGCAACCCAGCGACACCAATTGAGGTGATCAGAGACATCATAGCCAAAACCAAAGAGAGTTTCGTCGTTCAGCGTCTGCTTGAAAACCCTGCGCTCGATTGCAGTTGGCTGTTGCCGATTGAGGAGGCCTTGAAACGCTCGGAACGGCCAGCGGATGGTTTCAGTGTGAACCGGCTACAGGAGTTGAGATCGACCAAATGCTTGATCACTTCTCCGGCTCGTTAGCGGCTACACCATTCGCGGCGATCGCGGCCAAATTGGAGAGCGGTGCTTTCCGGGCGGCTCATGGTGGTTCGTAATTTGCCGCTGGTATTGTCGAACAACGCATCGAAACGTGCTGGTTCTGCGTAGTCATCGCAATAGCGCCATTCCCAGACCAGTTCGTCGCGGGCTTCAAAATAGACGGTCCAGTGCGGTTGCGGTGGCCCGATGATACGGAGCACCTCGTCCTGGTTCATCCCTTCACGCAGGCGAGCGAAATGCTTGGGTTCAAGTACGTTTTCCAGATTCAGCAAAATCCCGTTCTTGTCAGTCTCGACCATAAAGGTGTGAAAGCCCGCCGGACCACGGGGATAGGCCAGGCGCTCGCCACCACCTGTTTGGCGCCAACGTATAGCAGGTTCGCCCATGGTGCGTTGAATGTCATCCAGATTACTAATGCCTGGTTGCAGGCCACGACCGTTGTATGCAGCGCAACCGCCAAGAAATAAGGCAAATAGCAGGGCGATGAAGATTTTCATGGTCGTGGCTGGTGTGCTGTATTATTAACGCTCGGCGCTCAGCAGACGTTCGCAATAGCGGGCGAGCAGGTCAATTTCAAGATTTACCCGGCTTCCTGCTTTGAGGTAACACAGCGTTGTATTTTCCAGCGTGTGGGGTATCAGGTTGATGGTGAAATCGGTGCCATTGACTTCGTTGGTGGTCAGGCTGGTGCCATTGACGGTGATCGAGCCCTTGCGCGCGATGAACTTGGCGATTTCCTTGGGGGCCCTGATCTCAAGCAGGCGGTTATCGCCAACCGGGTCGAAGCGCAGTACTTCGCCGACGCCGTCGACGTGACCGGAGACCAGGTGGCCGCCGATCACATCCATCATGCGCAATGCCTTTTCCAGATTGACCGGGCCGGGGGCATCGAGTCCCACCGTGCATGAAAGGGTTTCCGGTGATACGTCGACCATGAAACTGTTGCCTTCGGTGCCGACGACGGTCAGGCAGACGCCGTTGTGGGCAATCGAGTCGCCGAGGGCGACATTGCTCAGGTCTAGTCCGCCGCCATCGACATGCAGGCGATAGCCCACTTCGCGCGGGGTGAGATGCGTAATGCGGCCCACTGCCGCAATGATTCCGGAAAACATGGTGAGGTCCGTTGAAGGAAAAACAGGACTTTATCACGCACTTATTGACCAGAGGAGTTGCAGGAAACCATCGTTAGTAATAGGGTTTCCTCTTTGTGCAATCGATTTACTGGAGAGGGACAAATAATGAAGAAAACAATACTCGCTTCGCTGCTGTCGGCTATCGCCGCAACTGCTTTGGCTGATATCAACGTCGGGGTAACGCTGTCCGCTACCGGGCCCGCTGCTTCACTGGGAATTCCTGAGAAAAACACCATCGACCTGCTGCCCAAAACGATTGCCGGGCAGAAGGTCAATTACATCGTCCTGGATGATGCGTCGGATACGACGACGGCGGTAAAAAATGCCAAAAAACTGATTAGCGAAAGCAAAGTCGATGTGGTGATCGGCTCAACCACGACGCCAAATTCGCTGGCAATGATTGATGTTGCCGCTGAAGGTGAAACGCCGATGATCTCGATGGCCGCCTCGGCGCGCATTGTCGAGCCGATGGACGACAAGAAAAAGTGGGTTTTCAAAACACCGCAAAATGATGCGCAGATGGCAACTGCCATTGTCGAGCATATGACTAACAACAACGTCAAATCGGTAGCCTATATTGGATTTTCCGATGCTTATGGCGAAGGCTGGTGGAACGAGTTCTCGAAGATCGCTGAAGTACGCAAGATCAAATTGGTTGGTAACGAGCGCTTCAATCGTGCCGACACCTCGGTGACCGGTCAGGTATTGAAAGTGCTTTCTGCCAAGCCGGATGCTGTCTTGATTGGTGGCGCGGGTACGCCAGCCGCCCTGCCCCAAAAATCGTTAAAGGAAAAAGGCTACAAGGGCGTCATTTACCAGACGCATGGCGTCGCCAATAACGATTTCCTGCGCGTTTGCGGCAAGGACTGCGAAGCAACTGTGTTGCCTTCCGGCCCGGTATTGGTAGCCGCGCAGTTGCCGAACGACAATCCAGTCAAAAAATCAGCGCTTGAGTATGTGTCAAAATATGAAGCTGCCAATGGCAAGGGCAGTGTGACGGCCTTTGGTGGCTATGCCTGGGATGCAGGGCTTTTGTTGGCCAATGCAGTGCCGATGGCATTGAAGAAAGCGCAGCCCGGTACGCGTGAATTCCGTGCCGCCCTGCGCGATGCGCTGGAATCAACCAAAAATCTGGCCGGCTCGCACGGTGTATTTAACATGAGCGCTCAGGATCACCTGGGATTGGATCAGCGGGCGCGGGTGATGGTGACAATCAAACAAGGCGCCTGGGAATATACAAAATAAGCCCGCTTGCTACTTCAATTCACGCCACTTCTGGCCTGTTGGGCCGGGAGTGGCGTGATAAAATCTTCCGCTTTCGCGTTGTACTTTCGGGGTAAAAACGATGGTTAAAAAACTGACGCTGGCCGTTCTGGCTGCAATCTCTTCGCTTGCTCAGGCCGACATCAATGTGGGTGTTTCGGTTTCTGCCACTGGCCCGGCTGCCTCGCTGGGCATCCCCGAGAAAAACACGATTGCGCTGCTGCCCACTACCATTGGTGGCCAGAAGGTCAATTACATCGTGCTCGACGATGCAACTGATCCGACCGCAGCGGCAAAAAATATCAAAAAGTTGATCAGTGAGAACAAAGTCGACGTGATGATCGGTTCGACCACTACGCCAAACTCACTGGCGATGATGGATGTTGCGGTCGACGGCGAAACACCGATGATTTCCATGGCTGGTTCAGCAATTGTTGTGGAACCGATGGATGCCAAGCGGCAGTGGGTGTTCAAAACTGCCCAGAATGACGCACATATGGCAACGGCCTTGGTTCAGCACATGACCGACCAAAAGGTTCAAACGGTCGCCTTCATCGGTTTTGCTGATGCATACGGCGAAGGCTGGTACAAGGAATTTGCCAAGATTGGCGAAGCACGCAAACTGAAAATCGTTGCCAGCGAACGATTCCAGCGCAACGATACTTCGGTGACCGGCCAGATCTTGAAAATTATGGCAACCAAACCGGATGCTGTTTTGATCGGTGGTGCCGGCACCCCGGCTGCGCTGCCGCAGAAGGCACTCAAGGAAAAGGGTTACAAGGGCTTGATTTACCAGACGCATGGCGTCGCCAATAACGATTTCCTGCGTGTCGGTGGCAAGGATGTTGAAGGCGCCTTCCTGCCGGTTGGGCCGATGGTCGTCGCGGCGCAATTGCCGAACGATAACCCGGTCAAGAAGTCGGCAATGGAATACGTGACCAAATATGAGGCGGCGCATGGCAAGGGTAGCGTCAGCTCCTTTGGCGGCCACGCCTGGGATGCGGGCGTGTTACTGCAAAATGCCATTCCAGTGGCGCTGAAGTCGGCTCAGCCGGGCACCAAGGAGTTCCGCAAGGCCTTGCGCGATGCGCTTGAGTCCAGCAAAAATCTGGCCGGTGCGCATGGTATTTTCAACATGACGCCAAACGACCATCAGGGTTTTGACCAGCGCGCCCGCGTTATGGTCACCATCGAAAACAATACCTGGAAGCTGCTCAAGTAACTCGCTCTTTCCCCCGGTATGCCTAACGCCCGCTTCGGCGGGCGTGTCATTTGAAAATTCGGTCACATGGACCTCCAAATACTCCTTTTGCTCGGCCAGGATGGCATCACCAATGGTGCCATTTACGCCTTGCTTGCCCTTGCCCTGGTGCTTGTCTTTGCCGTCACCCGCGTCATCTTCATTCCGCAGGGCGAATTCGTCGCCTTCGGCGCGCTGACGCTTGCTTCCCTGCAGGCCGGGCAGATTCCCGGTACGGTCTGGTTGCTACTCGGGCTGGGGGTAACGGTGGCCATGCTCGACGGTATCCAGCTGGTTCGCGACGAGCGTTACGCCAAATTGCCGCCCTTGCTGATCATCAATGTCGGCATTCCGCTGCTGTTTGCCGGTGCGCTGTTTGCGATGCCGCCGACGCAGTTGCCGCTCTGGGCGCAGGTTATTGTTTCGATGATGCTCGTCATCCCTCTCGGGCCGATGATCTACCGCATCGCCTTCCAGCCGTTGGCCAGCGCGCCTGTGTTGGTGCTGTTGATTGTTTCGGTTGCCGTGCATCTGGCGCTGATCGGCCTCGGTTTGCTATTTTTTGGCGCCGAAGGCTGGCGCACGCCGGCGTTTACCGACCTCAGCTTTGAAATGGCGGGTGCCCCGCTACAGGGCCAGACGATACTCGTTGTTGTTGCTTCGGCCTTGCTTATCATCGGCCTCTACTTTTTCTTCGAGCGCACCATCTACGGCAAGGCGTTGCGCGCCACCGCGATGAATCGAACCGGCGCCCGTTTGATGGGCATACCACCGATCCTCGCCGGCAAGCTCTGCTTCACGTTGGCGGCTGCCATTGGCGCCTTCTCCGGCATTCTGATCGCACCGATCACGACCATTTATTACGATTCCGGCTTCCTGATCGGCCTCAAAGGTTTTGTCGGCGCCATTATTGGTGGTTTGGCCTCCTACCCACTTGCCGCGCTCGGTGCCATCCTGGTCGGCCTGCTCGAATCGTATTCATCCTTTTATGCCAGCGCCTTCAAGGAGGTGATCGTCTTTACGCTGATCATTCCGGTGCTGCTCTGGCGCTCGCTGACCACGCGCCATGTCGAGGATGATGATGAGCACACCGACGAGGTTAACCCTGACACGCTGCCGCAACAGGCCAACCGGCGCTGGCTGCGTCATCTGCCATTCGTCGCCTTCATCTGCCTGCTGCTGGTCGCGCCATACCTCCTGCCCGAGTTTTCGATCACGCTGCTCAACTACATCGGGCTCTATGCCATTGTTGCCGTCGGACTCGTCCTGCTGACCGGGGTTGGCGGACTGACTTCGTTTGGGCAGGCTGCGTTTGTCGGCCTCGGTGCTTATACGACCGCATTCCTGACCACCAACTACGGGTTGTCACCGTGGCTGACGCTGTTCATCGGCCTGGCGATCACTGCCGCCGTCGCGCTGTTCCTCGGCTTCATCACGCTGCGCATGGGTGGACATTACCTGCCCCTGGGCACCATTGCCTGGGGCATCAGCCTCTACTTCCTGTTCGGCAATGTTGAGTTTCTTGGCGGCCACACTGGCATCACCAGCATTCCGACCGTTTCTCTGTTCGGTTGGGAACTGAAGTCCGGCAACCAGTTTTACTACCTGATCTGGTTCGTTGTTGTGCTTGCCATCATCGCTATTCGTAACCTGCTCGATTCGCGCGAAGGAAGAGCGATTCGTGCGCTGCGCGGCGGTGTTGTGATGGCCGAGGCGATGGGCGTCAATACCCAGCGCACCAAGATCATCATCTTCCTGATCGCTGCGCTGCTCGCGAGCACCTCGGGCTGGCTCTATGCCCACTTGCAGCGCTTCGTCAATCCGACTCCCTTCTCGTTAACGCAGGGCATCGAGTATTTGTTCATGGTTGTTGTTGGCGGCATGGGCCATGTCTGGGGTGCCGTCCTCGGTGCCGGTTTGATCACCATCCTCAAGCAGTGGTTGCAGGACTGGCTGCCGCAGATTCTTGGTCAAAGTGGCAATTTCGAGATCATCGTTTTCGGTATCGCCATGGTCATCGTGCTGCAAAAAGCCCGCGTCGGGCTGTGGCCGGTCATTGTCAAACTGCTCCCGCTCCGTGCCGAGCAGCGCTCGGTGCCGGAGGCAAAAAATCTGCCAAAACGGCCGTTGACCGTAACAGGCAAGGTTTTGCTGGAAGCCAGCGAGGTGACGAAGCGTTTTGGCGGTCTTGTCGCCAATAACAACATGGATTTGAGCGTTCGCGCGGGCGAGGTGATGGCGTTGATCGGCCCGAATGGGGCCGGCAAGAGCACGATGTTCAACTGCGTTTCCGGCGTCGACCGCGCCAGCGAAGGGAAAATTGCCTTCCTCGGTGAATCGACCGTTGAGCAAGGTTCCCGCGACATTGCCCGGCGCGGCATGAGTCGCACCTTCCAGCACGTTCGCCTGCTCGGCCAGATGTCAGTGATTGAAAACGTCGCTATTGGCGCTCATCTACGCGGCAGCAAGGGCATCATAGCCGCCGCATTGCGCCTCGACCGTGCCGAAGAAGCTGGCCTGCTCGCCGAAGCGGCACGCCAGATCGAGCGCGTCGGCCTAGCTGCTCATATGTTTGACCCGGCCGGTAGCCTGGCACTTGGCCAACAGCGCATTGTCGAAATCGCCCGCGCGCTGGCTTCCGACCCATGTCTGCTGCTTCTTGACGAACCTGCCGCCGGCCTGCGTTATCAGGAAAAACAGGCGCTGGCTGAACTGCTGCGCAAACTCCGCGCCGAAGGCATGGGTATCCTGCTGGTCGAGCACGACATGGATTTCGTCATGGGGCTGGCTGACCGCGTTGTCGTAATGGAATTCGGCGAAAAAATCTGTGAAGGACTGCCGGAAGAGGTGCAACGTGATCCGCGCGTCCTTGAGGCCTATCTCGGCGGAGTGGACTGATGAAACAGCACAACGACCATTCGGTAATTCTCGAAGTGCGTGATCTGACCGTCGCCTATGGCAAGGTCGAGGCGCTGCATAAAGTCAGCCTGACAATACGCCGTGGCGAAATTGTCACGGTGATCGGCCCCAATGGTGCGGGTAAAACCACGCTGCTTTCTGCCCTGATGGGCTTGCTGCCGGCGGGTGGCGAGATCGTTTACATGGGCCACGCCAAGAGCCGCGAACGCGAAGTCGAATATCTGGTGCGCCACGGCATGACACTCGTGCCGGAAAAGCGTGAGTTATTTGCCGAAATGAGTGTCGAAGACAATCTCCTGCTCGGTGCTTTCGACCGTTACCGCACTGGTCACCGCGACCAGATGGAAACGATGGACGAGGTTTTCGAAATATTCCCGCGCCTTGAAGAGCGTCGCACCCAATTGGCCGGTACCCTCTCCGGTGGCGAGCGCCAGATGTTGGCGATGGGCCGTGCCCTGATGGCCAAGCCAAAATTGTTGATGCTGGATGAACCAAGTCTCGGCTTGGCGCCGCTGATCATCAAGGAAATTTTCCGCATCATCAGCGAGTTGAAGCAAACCGGCGTTGCCATCTTGCTCGTCGAACAAAATGCCCGTGCGGCTCTGCAAATTGCTGATTACGGCTACGTGCTTGAAACCGGCGAGGTGTCGTTGGCCGGGCCGAGCAAGGAATTGGCGGCGGATCAGCGAGTGATTGATGCCTATCTGGGTTTGGGTCACAAACGCTGATCAACCAGCGTCCTTGAGCTTCCCATATTTTTTTGCAACGGTAACGTAGAGTTCTCGCGCCGAAGCAAGCTTCCTGTTCTTGCTATCCTTGCGCTGAGCGCGTTCGAGATATTCGCTGCCTTTAGCCGCCAGATTGTGATCCCAGCCTCTTTTATCAAGCAGGGTAAAAATTGCTTTGGAGGCGTTAACCAGAAATTGCAGGTTGGGTACCTTGTCGGCCGCTTGGATCAGCATCTGGACAGAGCCCTCAAGGTCACCGGCGCGAGCTGCCAATACGCCGCGATTGTTGAGTTCGATGATTTCCCTGCTGACTTGATCCAGCAACGCTTTGCCGGCATCGGTCTGACCGGTCTTCTCGAAAACGCTGGTGATATGTTCGATGAGGTTGGGATCGTCATTGTTTTCAGCAGCCACCTGACGCAGAAGACTATGGGCGTCTTCTTCCTTACCGGTAATAAAACAGGCATGAGCAAGATCAATGGTCAGTCGTTGCGAACAGTGTTTGCCCTGTTCCATGGCCTCGGCAGCGACCTGGTTTTGCAGTTCCAGTGCCTTGTCGACCAGGGTCTTTGCCTTTTCCGGCAAACCTTCCGCGTTGAGACAAAGGCTCTCACTGACCAGTGCAGCCATTTCCGCCTGTTTATCACCCCGCCATTCCCGCTTCATGTCAGCGGTAATGCGCCGTGAAGCGGTGAAATTGCCCCGCTCAACTAAAACCCGGGAGAGGTTGGCAAAGTCATCCATGGTGCGTAGCGTGCTTCCACGGCTTCGATCAATGACCCGGCCGTAGGCTTTTTCGGCAGCAAGAAAATCTTTATTGCGAGTAGCGACATCGCCAACCAGCCGCTGGCGAACCGTATTGTGCGGTGAGGCATCGGCACCGCGTTGTAATGAGTCTTGGGCTTCAGCGAGTCGCCCCTGCGCTTCATGAACCGAAGCCAGAAAGTCGTAAGCCGAGAGGTAGTCGGGTGCTTCCTGCGTGACCTGGTGGGCAAGTTGTTCCGCTTCGTCGAGCGCTCCCCTATCGCGCAAGGCAGTTGCCAAACCCATTTTGGCCCAGGGCACGATGCGACCTTCCAGGACAAAACGAAACACCTGTTCGGCTTCCCGCGTTTTTCCTTGTGTGTGAAGTAATTCACCTTTGAGGCGCAAGGCGTCGTACATGTAATTAGGTTGTTGTTGAATGACACGGTCACAGGCTTCAACTGCATCATTCAGTGCGCCGCTTTCGATATGTTCGTAAATCCTGCGCAATACGTGTTTTTTGTAGATTGCCCGAACCAGTCGCGCCTGCAATAGTTCTGAGGCGATGGGCTTGATCAGGAAATCGTCAGGAGTCAGTTCGGCAAGCGAAACCACATTGGTGTAACCACGTTCGCTCGAGAAAATAATGTAAATCGTTGATGGTTTGATCAAATGCGCGTGACGCAGTTCCTCCAGCAACTGTTGCCCGTTGCGGCCGCCATCAAGGACGTAATCGGAGAATATGATGTCGAAACGCTCGGCATGTATCTGGCGGAATGCCTCAGCCGAATCTGCAGCTCCAAGTACATCAACGAAACCCAGCGAGTGGAGTGTTGCGCGTAATGAATCACGTGCCGATGCGCGACGGTCAACGATCAAAACCCGTTTATTGCTGAGTGACTGCTGCACAATAAGCAGCATATCTTGATAGTCGAGAGCGGCCATGCGCTAAATTAGATTGTTCAAAGCCGACACAACTTACTTTAGATTGCCCCAAGCGGCAAGGCATCTGGGAAAAACTGTGAATTTTCAGCCCCCTGACGTAAAATCCGCGGTCCGCTCTTGCGCTGCAACAATCCCAAACTCATGCTCTATCCAACCCGTTTTGAAGTCATTGTTGTCGGCGGCGGTCACGCCGGCACCGAGGCTGCGCTTGCCGCGGCCCGGGCGGGGGCGAACACGCTGTTGCTGACGCACAACCTCGACACCCTTGGGGCGATGAGTTGCAACCCGTCGATTGGTGGCATCGGCAAGGGCCATCTGGTACGCGAAGTTGATGCGCTGGGCGGTGCAATGGCGGCAGCCACCGACGAAGCAGGCATCCAGTTTCGCATTCTGAACGCCTCGAAAGGCCCGGCTGTCCGCGCCACGCGCGCCCAGGCTGACCGCGTGCTATACAAACAAGCCATTCGCAGCCGCTTGGAAAACCAGCCAAATCTGACGATCTTTGCCGAAGCTTGCGACGACCTGATCGTTGAAGGTGACAAGGTTTGTGGCGCGGTTACTAAGCTTGGTATTCGTTTCCTGGCCGGTGCCGTCGTGCTGACCGCCGGCACCTTTCTTAACGGCAAGATCCACGTCGGGCTGGAGAACTACACCGGCGGCCGCATGGGTGATCCGCCGTCAAATTCTCTGGCTGCCCGCCTGAAAGAGTTGAACCTGCCACAAGGCCGCCTGAAAACCGGCACACCGCCACGTCTGGACGGCAAGACGATCAATTTTTCGGTGATGGAAGAACAGCACTCGGACAACCCGATGCCGGTTTTTTCCTTCCTTGGCAACGCAGCCCAGCATCCGCGCCAGCTGCCGTGCTGGATCACCGAAACCAACGAACGAACGCACGACATCATCCGTAGCGGACTGGACCGTTCGCCGATGTACACCGGCGTCATCGAAGGTGTCGGCCCACGCTATTGCCCGTCGATCGAGGATAAGATCCACCGCTTCGCCGACAAGAACCAGCACAACGTCTTCCTCGAACCGGAAGGCCTGACGACGCACGAGATCTACCCGAACGGCGTGTCCACCAGCCTGCCCTTTGACATCCAGCTGGCGCTGGTCCGCTCAATTCGCGGCATGGAAAACGTGCACATCCTGCGCCCCGGTTACGCCATCGAATACGATTTCTACGATCCGCGCGGTCTCAAGGACACACTGGAGAGCAAGGCAATCAATGGCCTGTTCTTCGCCGGCCAGATAAACGGAACCACCGGCTACGAAGAAGCCGCCGCACAGGGTCTGCTGGCCGGCATCAACGCAGTGCGCTACGTGCGCGACGAAGCCGGCTGGTGCCCGAAACGCAACGAGGCATACCTAGGTGTACTGGTCGACGACCTGATCACGCGCGGCGTTTCCGACCCATACCGGATGTTCACGAGCCGCGCCGAATACCGCCTGAGTCTGCGCGAAGACAACGCTGACTTGCGTCTGACTGAACAGGGCCGCGAACTGGGTCTGGTCGACGACATTCGCTGGGCAGCCTTCTGCCAGAAGCGCGATGCCATTGCCGCCGAGCAGGAGCGCCTCAAGTCAACCTGGGTCAATCCTAGGCTGACCCCGGCCGAAGACTGCATTCGCGTCCTCGGCAAACCGATCGAACACGAATACAACCTGTTCGAACTGCTGCGCCGACCCGAGGTTTCCTACGCATCGCTCGTCACCCTTCCTTTTCATGGTCAACCGGAAAATTTGGTTAAAATCGAAATGGACCCGGCGGTCGTCGAGCAGCTCGAAATCTCCGCCAAGTATCAGGGCTACATCGACCGCCAGGCCGAGGAAGTCGCCAAGTCGGCCAACTACGAAAATACGGTGCTGCCGACCGAGCTCGACTACGCCACGGTGGCTGGCCTTTCCAACGAGGTCAAGCAGAAGCTCAACCAACACAAGCCGCAAACCATCGGCCAGGCCTCGCGCATTCAGGGCATCACGCCAGCTGCCATTTCGCTGCTGCTCATTCACCTCAAGCGCCACAATCTCTCGCACGCCGCATGAGCCAGAACGCGCTTGCCAGCGGCCTGGCCGCTCTAGATATAACCCTGCCGGACGAGGCACAGCATAAGCTGCTCGCCTTCCGCGACCTGCTGCTCAAGTGGAACAAGACCTACAACCTGACCGCGCTGCGTGATCCGGCCCAGGCCATCTCGCACCATTTGCTCGATTCGCTGGCCATCCTGCCGCATGTCGGCACCGGCAATCTGCTCGATGTTGGCAGCGGTGGCGGCCTGCCCGGCATTCCGCTGGCCATCGCCCGGCCCGAGCTTTCGGTCAGCATGGTCGACACCGTGCAGAAGAAGACCACCTTCCTGCAGCAGGCTGTCATTGAACTGGCGCTCAAGAATGTTACGGTGCACCACGCCCGGGTCGAAGAAAAGCAGGGGCAATATGCCCAGATCAGCTCGCGCGCCTTCGCCGAAATTGGCCTGTTCATCAGCCTGACCCGCCACCTGCTGGCCCCGAACGGCCGCTGGCTGGCCATGAAAGGTGTGCGACCGGACGACGAACTCAAGGCGCTCCCCGCCGACATTGCCGTTGAAGCGATAATTCCGCTGACCGTGCCAGGGCTGGATGCCGAACGACATTTGATCATTTTGAAAGCCGGGTCATGAAAGTACTCGCCATAACCAACCAGAAAGGCGGCGTCGGTAAGACGACGACCGCAGTTAATCTGGCGGCGTCACTGGCCGCCGAGGGCAAGCGTGTCCTGCTGATCGACATGGATCCGCAGGGCAACGCGACGACCGGCGCCGGCATTACCAAAAAAGAAGCGCTACCCACCGTCTATCAGTTATTGATCGGCGCCGCGACGCTGCTCGAAGTCTGTATCAAGACTGATTTCTCCTTCGATATTCTCCCCGCCAACCGCGAACTGGCCGGCGCCGAAGTTGAAATGATAGAGCTTGATCAGCGCGAATACCGCCTCAAAAATGCCTTGCAGCAAAACCATGCCGAATACGATTTTGTCCTGATTGACTGCCCGCCTGCACTCAATATGCTGACCGTCAATGCCTTGGTTGCTGCCGATTCCGTTTTGATTCCCATGCAGTGTGAATACTACGCACTTGAAGGCTTGTCTGATTTGGTCGAGACCTTGCGCAAGGTGCGCGCCCACCTGAATTCAAGACTCGAAATCGAAGGGCTGCTTCGTACCATGTATAACGCCCAAAGTACGCTGACTCAGCAAGTGTCGAGCGAACTGGAAAGTCATTTCGGCAGCAAGGTCTACAAAACCATCGTCCCGCGCAATGTCCGCCTCGCCGAAGCGCCGTCCTACGGCAAGCCGGTCATCGCCTTCGACAAAAACTCCAAGGGTGCGCAAGCCTATAGCGCACTCGCAAAAGAAATTCTCGAGAGGGTTGCCTCATGATCAAAATGAAAGGACTCGGCCGTGGCCTGGATGCCCTGCTTTCAGGTAGTGACAAGCCACATGGTGATGATCAGCGTAATCTGCCTGTTGAACGGCTGAAACCAGGTAAATACCAACCGCGCACTCACATGGATCAGGAATCCCTGGCTGAACTGGCGGCCTCAATCAAGTCGCAAGGTGTGATGCAGCCGATTCTGGTCCGCGCTATAGATGGCACACCAGGTGCCGAGCGTTATGAAATCGTCGCTGGTGAGCGCCGCTGGCGCGCCTGTCAATTGGCTGGCCTCAGCGAGGTGCCTGTGCTTATCCGAAGTATCCCGGATGAGCAGGCGCTGGCCATGGCACTGATAGAAAATATTCAGCGTGAAAACCTTAATCCGCTCGAAGAAGCACAGGGCTTGCAGCGCCTGATTGACGAATTCGGTCTGACCCACCAGCAAGCTGCCGATGCGGTTGGTCGTTCGCGCCCGGCGGCAAGCAACTTATTGCGGTTATTGCAGCTGACTGCGCCGGTTCAGGAGTTGCTGATGACTGGCCAACTTGATATGGGCCACGCCCGAGCTTTGTTACCAATAGCCAGCGGACAGCAGCTTGGACTGGCCCAACGCATTGTTCAAAAGGGTCTGTCGGTTCGTGAAACAGAGCGCCTTGTTCAGCAACTAATCAATCCGCCAAAAAAATCGCCAGAAAAAAAAGTTGACCGTGATCTGCTTCGTTTGCAGGAAGAGCTATCTGACGGTTTAGGTGCAAATGTGGCAATTCGCACCAATAAAAAGGGTGTTGGTAAGCTCACAATTGAATTTAATGGCCTGGATCAGCTCGATGGGCTGATTTTCCGCTTGCGAGTATAAAAATGTTCAGTTTGAATTTTGGCATCAAGTACGGGAAAACCCTCGCTTTGTGCGCCGCAGCATTTGACTCATCTATAAGAGTTGGGTACACTCATCGGGCTTTTTATCGAGGCATGTCTTGCACCCACAAGTAAGCTGGATTCTCAGTCGGCAAGTGGCATTAACAATCGTCCTGGCAATTGCTGCCAGTCTGGTTCTTGATGTGAATGCGGCAGTCTCGGTTGTGGTCGGGGGATCAATCGGCGTCGTGGCTAACCTGGGTTATGTGCTCAGGGCTATGCGGATGTCAGGCGGTAACGACCCAGTCAAGGTTTATCAGGCGCAAGCCGCTGGTGAGGGGTTCAAGTTTTTACTGACTCTCGTCGGGTTTGCGTTGGTGTTTTTGGGGTACAAGGATGTGGCGGCATTGCCGCTGTTTCTTGGATACGCATCAACCTTTGTCATCTACTGGGTGGCATTGCTGAAGCAACGCTAGGCTGATTGGAGAAAATATGAGCGCAGAAGGTGGACTGACTACAACAGGCTACATCGAGCATCACCTGACTAATCTGGTTGTATGTGCGGATAGTTCGAAGATCGATGGTGTCTGCAAAGGTTTTTGGACGTTTCATCTGGATACCCTGCTGGTTTCAGGCATCCTTGGTCTTGTGGTTTTTGGTCTGATGGCCAAGTTTGCCAGCAAGGCCACTTCGGGCATTCCGTCAGGTGGCCAAAACTTTATCGAAATGGTTGTTGGTCTGGTTGATCAACAGGTGCGTGATACCTTCCATGGCAAGAGTGCCTTGGTTACGCCCTTGGCCATTACTATTTTCGTCTGGGTGTTTGTGATGAACGCCATGGACTTGATTCCTGTTGATTTCCTGCCTTTCCTGCTTGGCAAGATTACGGGTAATGAGCACTTGCCGTTCAAGTTTGTTCCTACTACTGACCCTAATCTCACTTTTGCGATGTCTATCACGGTGTTCTTTATTGCGCTGTTCATGGGTCTAAAGGTAAAGGGTTTCAGCCACTTCATGCACGAAGTCTTTGCGGTACCGTTTGGTATCAAGCTTGCCCCAGTTAATTTTCTGTTCCGTGTTGTTGAGGAAATCGCCCGCCCGATCTCGTTGTCTTTGCGACTCTTCGGCAACATGTACGCAGGTGAAATGGTCTTCATTCTGATCGCTCTGCTCGGTCTATATCAGTTGCCGCTGGCTTTGCCATGGGAACTGTTTCACATCCTGATTATTACCTTGCAAGCGTTTGTGTTCATGATGCTCACCATCGTGTACATGTCGATGGCATCTGAGTCGCACTAAGAAGTTCGCATTATCTGTTTTCTGTAGTTTCTGTAGTTTTAACTTTAACCCTGCAACAAACCAACCTTACTGAGGAGTAAACATGGAACTAGCAACCGTTCTCTCCAACACCGCTATCGCCGTAGCAATCCTGATCGGCTGTGGCGCTCTGGGTACCGCTATCGGCTTTGGTATCCTTGGCGGCCGTTTCCTTGAAGGCGCTGCCCGTCAGCCGGAAATGATCCCCACCCTGCAGGTCAAGATGTTCATCGTTGCTGGTCTGCTTGACGCGGTTACCATGATCGGTGTTGGTATCGCTCTGTTCCTGCTCTTCGCAAACCCGTTCCTGGCTCTGCTGAAGCACTAATCCCGCGCCCCTGAAACCCTTATAACCAGGAGGTTAGCGTGAATATCAACGCTACACTGATTGGCCAGGCAATCTGGTTTGGACTCTTCATCTGGATAACGATGAAGTACGTTTGGCCCCCGCTGCAAAAAGCGATGGCCGACCGCCAAGTACTGATCGCTGATGGCCTGGCTGCAGCCGAACGTGGCAAGCATGAGCAAGAGCTTGCTGCTAAACGTGCTGCCGATGCGTTACGTGAAGCCAAAGAGAAATCTGCGGATCTCGTCGCTCAAGCCGAAAAGCGTGCGCAACAGATCGTCGAAGAAGCCAAAGGCACTGCCAAAGTCGAAGCTGACAAGGTTGTCGCAGGCGCCAAAGCCGAGATCGACCAGGAAGTTGAACGTGCCAAGCAAGTATTGCGTGAGCGCGTCGCTGAACTGGCCGTTGCCGGTGCTGAGAAGATCCTGCGCAAGGAAATCAACGCGTCCGCGCATGCTGACATGCTGGTCGCCCTGAAACAGGACCTGTAAGCAATGGCTGAATCCGTCACTATCGCCCGTCCCTATGCTGAAGCCCTTTTTCGGGTGGCAAAGGAAAGCGGCAATCTGGCCAAGTGGTCCGAGCAGGCTTCCCTGCTAGGGCAGGTGGCTGCCAATCCCGAGGTCGGTTCGGCTATCGGTGATCCCAATGTGGCGGCCCCGCAACTGGTCGACCTGTTTCGGTCTGCCTGCGGTACGGAGGTAGGTACGGAGCTGTCGAACTTTATCCAGCTGCTGTCCAAAAATGACCGACTGGCGCTATTGCCTGAAATTGCCGGCTTGTTCGAAAGTTACAAGCGGGCTGAAGAAGGCACCAAGCAGGCCGTAATTTATTCGGCCTTTCCGATCGATGAGAGCCAGGTGAAAACATTGCTCCCGCAACTCGAAGCCGTCTTTAAGACCAGGCTTGAGCCTTCAGTTTCCGTTGATTCGGCACTGATTGGCGGAATCAAGGTAATCGTCGGCGACCAGATGCTGGACGCTTCTGTACGCGGCAAGCTCGACGCCATGGCTACGGCGCTGAACAACTAGGAGAATTTCATGCAGTTGAATCCTTCCGAAATTTCTGAACTGATCAAGAGCAAGATCCAGAACCTGCAAGGCGCATCGGAAGTGCGCACGCAGGGCACGGTAGTATCCGTTACTGACGGTATCTGTCGTGTGCACGGCCTGCAAGACGTTATGCAGGGCGAAATGCTGGAATTCCCCGGCAACACTTTCGGCATGGCGCTCAATCTCGAGCGCGATTCCGTCGGTGCTGTGGTTCTTGGCGCATACGAACACATTTCCGAAGGCGATATCGTCAAAACGACGGGTCGCATTCTGGAGGTCCCTGTTGGTCACGAACTGCTGGGCCGTGTGGTAAATACCCTCGGTCAGCCGATTGATGGCAAGGGCCCTATCAATGCCAAGCAAACAGACAAGCTTGAAAAAGTTGCTCCAGGCGTGATTTGGCGTAAGTCAGTTTCACAGCCGGTTCAAACTGGTCTTAAGTGCGTCGATGCCATGGTGCCAGTTGGCCGTGGTCAGCGCGAACTGATCATTGGTGACCGTCAAACAGGTAAATCAGCAGTTGCGGTCGACGCCATCATTAACCAGAAAGGCAAAAACCTTTTCTGCGTGTATGTAGCTATCGGTCAAAAAGCTTCAACCATTGCCAACGTAGTACGCAAGCTCGAAGAGCATGGCGCGATGGAATACACCATTGTCGTTGCTGCGCCGGCATCTGAATCCGCCGCTCTGCAATACCTTGCACCGTACGCCGGTTGCACGATGGGTGAATACTTCCGCGACATCGGTGAAGATGCGCTGATCGTATATGACGATTTGACCAAGCAAGCTTGGGGCTATCGTCAAGTTTCCCTGTTGTTACGCCGTCCGCCAGGCCGTGAAGCCTATCCGGGTGACGTTTTCTATCTTCACTCACGCCTTCTGGAGCGCGCAGCTCGTGTATCTGAAGAATGGGTTGAGAAAGTTACCAACGGCCAGATCAAAGGTAAAACAGGTTCATTGACCGCATTGCCGGTTATCGAAACTCAGGCTGGTGACGTTTCAGCTTTTGTTCCGACCAACGTTATTTCTATTACCGACGGTCAGATCTTCCTGGAAACCGACCTTTTCAACGCTGGTATCCGTCCCGCTATCAACGCCGGTATTTCCGTTTCTCGGGTCGGTGGTGCAGCTCAGACCAAACTGATCAAGAAACTTGGCGGCGGCGTTCGTCTGGCTCTTGCCCAGTATCGCGAACTCGCAGCGTTTGCTCAGTTTGCTTCTGATCTTGACGAAGCAACGCGTAAGCAGTTGGAACGTGGTCGTCTCGTTACCGAGCTGATGAAGCAGCAGCAATACTCACCGATGAGCATCTCCGAAATGGCCGTCACGCTGTACGCAGCTGACAAGGGTTATTTTGATGATGTCGAAGTCAAGCGTGCGCTGGAGTGCGAAAAAGCTATGATCGGTTACCTGAAGGCTAACTGTGCTGAGCTGATGAACACGATGGAAACGACTGCTGATCTGAGCGCTGATTCAGAGAAACAACTCGCTGCCGGTATCGTCGCATTCAAGAACAGCTGGGCCTGATAGCTAGGAGAATTACATGGCTAGCGGCAAGGAAATTCGCAACAAGATCAAGAGC
>ERZ724524.319-NODE-319-length-30873-cov-8.314427_pt1 | contig 30873 bp, 23 predicted proteins | sample MGYA00376057_ERZ724524 | MGnify/ENA primary metagenome ERZ724524 (study PRJEB28724, sample SAMN07190888) | wastewater metagenome | isolation source: influent of sewage treatment plant in Hong Hong | place: USA: Christiansburg, Virginia | collected 2016-03-01 ...
AGCTGCCCAAGACCCTGATCTTTGCCAAAGACGACAACCACGCCGAGAAGATTGTGGAAGTGCTGCGTGAAGAGTTTGGCCGGGGCAACCAATTTGCGCAAAAGATCACCTACCGCAGCGCCCAGGGCGGCGGCACCAACCCCGAGCAGCTGATCAAAGACTTTCGCAACGCGTATTACCCCCGCGTGGCCGTCACTGTGGACATGATCGCCACCGGCACCGACATCAAACCCGTGGAAATCGTCGTCTTCATGCGCTCGGTCAAAAGCCGCAGCTTCTTTGAGCAAATGAAAGGCCGTGGCGTGCGCGTGTGCAACCCCACCGACCTGGCTGCCGTCAACCCCGGCGAACACATCAAAAAGGACCACTTCGTCATCGTCGACTGTGTAGGCGTGTGCGAACGCGACAAAACCGACAGTCGCCCCATGGACAGCAAGCGAACCGTGCCGCTGGACAAACTGCTGCAAGCCGTCAGCCTGGGCAATGTGGAAGACGAGGTGCTGACCAGCATCGCCGCCCGATTGGCCCGGCTGGACAAAGACGCCAGCGACGCAGACCGCGCCAAGGTGGCAGAACTGTCCGGCGGCAAAACCTTGCGCGACCTGGCGCGCGGCTTGGTGGAAGCGCTGGCCTTTGTCAACGACCAAGACGCCACCCAAAACACGCCACCCGGCCAAGTTGAGCAGCGTTTGATAGACGCTACCAAGCCTTTCGGCACACCAGCATTGCGTGAGCAGCTATTAAAAATGAAGCAAAAGGCAGACTTGGTGATCGACGTGGTCACCCAAGACAGCCTGCTGCACGCTGGCTTTAGCGAAGGCAGCGACAGGGCCACCGCCCTGGTGCAAAGCTTTGAAGACTTCATCACCCAGCACAAAGACGAAATCACCGCCCTGCAAATCCTCTACAGCCGCCCCACGCGTGCCCCGCTGAAGTTTGAAGACGTGAAAGCCTTGGCCGACGCCCTGCACGCCCCACCGCTGAACATTGACGAGGGCGCGCTGTGGCAGGCCTACGCCACCCTGCGCAAAGACAAGGTGAAAGGCGCCAAGCAGCGCCGCTTGCTCACCGATCTGGTTAGCCTGGTGCGCTTTGCCATGCAGCAGACCAACGAGCTGGTGCCTTACCCTGAGCGCGTGCAGGCCAACTTCAAAGCCTGGCTGGCACAACACCAACAGACACGCAACAACCACCCGTTCACCCCAGAACAACAACACTGGCTAGAAATGATCCGCGACCACATCGCCGCCAACCTTGGCATTGAGATAGACGACTTTGAATACGCCCCCTTCAACGCCCAAGGCGGCCTGGGCAAGGTGCACCAGCTCTTCGGCGCGGAACTGCCCAAGGTGATTGAAGAATTGAATCGGGAGTTGGCGGCGTGAGTGCAAAGCAAACCATCTTTATCAGCTCGGTGCAAAAGGAGTTGGCGCAGGAGCGCCGAGCACTCAAAGAATTTGTGCACGCCGACCCCCTGCTGTCCCGCTTTTTCGAAATCTTTCTGTTTGAAGACCTGCCCGCCGCCGACCGGCGTGCTGACGCGGTGTACCTGAGCGAGGTGGACCACTGCACGCTGTACCTCGACTTGTTTGGCAATGACTATGGTTTTGAAGATGCCCAAGGCAGATCGCCGACCGAGCATGAATTTGACCACGCCTCGGCGTTGGGCAAACCCCGCCTGATCTATGTGCGCGGCAGTGATGACAGCGCGCGCCACCCCAAAATGCGCGCCCTGGTCCGCAAAGCGGGCGAACAGCTCATTCGTCGCCGCTTTGGCGATACCTCTGAACTCATCGCGGCAGTGAATGCCAGCCTGGTGGAGCACTTGGCACGCACTGGCGCGCTGCGCACCACCCCTTTTGATGCCACTGCGTGCGATGGTGCAACGCTTGCCGACCTTTCGCCAGACAAGCTGGCGCTTTTTCTGGCCCATGCGCAGAGCCAGCGCGGCTTTGCGCTCGACCCCGCCACGCCCATGCACAGCGCGTTGACGCACTTGAACCTGCTTGATGCCGGGAAACCCAGCCATGCGGCCATCTTGCTGTTTGGCCAAGCGCCGCAGCGCTTCCTGCCCAGCTCCGAACTCAAGTGCATGCACTTTCACGGCACGCAAGTCAGCAAGCCCATTCCCTCGTACCACATTTACAAGGGCACGGTGTTTGAGCTGGTCGATCAGGCGCTGGATTTTGTGCTGTCCAAAATTGCCCGTACCGTAGGCACCCGCGCCGCAGGCGCGCAGGCCCCGGTGGACTATGAACTGCCGCGTGAAGCCGTGGCCGAGGCCATCGTCAACGCCGTTGCGCACCGGGACTACACCTCCAACGCCTCAGTGCAGGTCATGCTGTTTGCCGACCGGCTCGAAATCTGGAACCCCGGCGAGCTGCCCCCACAGCTCACCGTGGACAACCTGCGCCGCCCGCATGCGTCCATCCCCCGCAGCCCGCGCATTGCCGAGCCCCTGTTTTTGGCCCGCTACATTGAAAAAGCAGGCACCGGCACGCTGGACATGATCAGCCAGTGCGCCCAGGCGGGCCTGCCTGCGCCAGAGTTTCGGCAAGACGGCGGGCAATTTATTCAGACGGTGTGGCGGCCCAAAGGGGCTGACCTGGTCCCGGGCACCGAGTCCCATGGGACTAAGTCAGGCACTAAGTCGGCACCAAGTCGGCACCAAGTCGAAATCCTGACCAAAGCCAGCACTGGCGCGGCTTTGACCGAATTGATGGCCATCGACGGACGCACCGACCGCACCAAGTTCAGGCACCAAGTCATCAAGCCCTTGATAGACCAAGGCTGGCTGGAAATGACCCTGCCCGACAAACCCACCAGCAGCCAGCAAAAATACCGCCTCACCGAGCAAGGTGCAGCGTGGTTGGCCGCGCAGAACGGAGACAGAAAATGAACGACTTTGAATACGCCCCCTCCAACGCCCAAGGCGGCCTGGGCAAGGTGCACCAGCTCTTTGGCGTGGAACTGCCCAAGGTGATTGAGGAATTGAATCGGGAGTTGGCGGCGTGAGTGCTGGGCAAGCTGCGGAAATGATGTCGCGCCCTTTGCCAACCGGTTGGAACTGGATTCCCTTGGGCCAGTATGTCGAGAACCATGACGGTCGAAGAGTCCCTATTTCACGTAGTGAGCGTGAGTCGCGCCAAGGGGCGTTTCCGTATTACGGGGCATCTGGTGTCATTGACACCATCGATGGCTTTACGCATGACGGTGAGTTCCTTTTGATTGGCGAGGATGGCGCAAATTTGCTCACACGGTCAAAACCACTTGCATTTCTCACGCGCGGCAAGGTTTGGGTCAACAACCATGCGCATGTCTTGCGCTGCAAGCCCGGGTTCTCCAACGCCTACTTGGCCTACTACATCAACTCCATAAACTTGTCGGCATACGTGACTGGCTCAGCTCAACCGAAGCTCAGTCAGTCCATGATGAACAAAATACCAATTCCTGTTGCGCCACCAGAGCGGCAAATTGAAATCGTCGCCGAACTCGAAAAACAGTTCTCCCGCCTCGACGAAGCCGTCGCCAACCTCCAGCGCGTCAAAGCCAACCTCAAACGCTACAAAGCCTCCGTCCTCAAAGCCGCCGTCGAAGGCCACCTCGTAGAAACCGAGGCCACCCTGGCCCGCCGCGAAGGCCGAACCTACGAGACCGGTGAACAGCTTTTGCAGCGAATTGTTGAGGATCGAAATGCGACGGCGAAAGGTAAGCGCGTTTCTGTGAATCAGGCCGACCATGGCGGCTTGTCAGAGTGCCCAGACAGTTGGGTTTGGGCTACATGCGACGCCGCGCTCAATAGCATCGATGCTGGCGCAAGCTTCAAATGTGAGGAACGCCCTCCAGTCGAGGGCGAGATTGGTGTCTTGAAGGTGAGCGCCTTGACTTGGGGTACGTACGACGAATCCGAAAGCAAGACTTGCAAAGATGAGGGCCGCGTAGAAGAAAAGTTTTTGGTTCGCGATGGCGACTTCCTGTTCTCCAGAGCAAACACGATTGAGTTAGTTGGTGCTTGTGTGATCGTGGGTAAGACCACTAAGCAATTGATGCTCAGCGATAAAACATTGCGCTTTGAACTGTGCCCGCAGGTATTACCCGACTGGCTGCAAATTTGTTTGCGTTGCAAGTTTGGGCGGGACGAGATTGAACGCCTGGCGACCGGCAATCAAGAATCCATGCGAAACATCGGGCAAGAGCGAATTCGCCAGATTCGGATGCCATTGCCACCGTTAGCCGAGCAAACCCGGATCGTCGCCGAAGTCGACCGCCACCTGTCAATCATCCGCGAAGTCGAAACCGAGGTCGACTCCAACCTCCAGCGCGCACAGGCGCTGCGGCAGGCGACATTAACGCAGGCCTTTTCAAGCAAGTTGCCAGTACAAGGCAATCAATAGATGGACCTCAACACAAGTCAATTGCAGGGATTGCGAAATGCCTTTTAGCCATAGCGAATATCCGGTTTCCAGAGAAGAATACCTCCGCCGAGTCGGCGCTCTTTTAGAGGATAAGAGGGCGGTTGTATTTCTTGATACGAACATCCTTGCATATCTATTCAAGTTGCTTGCTGCCGCCAGAGCAGAATTCTTTCTCTGGACCGATAAATTGATTTTGGAAGACCGGTTGAAGGTGCCCGCGTGGGCGCTAAGTGAGTACTTAGCGAAACTCACTTCTGGGCGGATAGATGAATACACAGCCCGCAGCAAAGAGCCAGATGAGATACGCAAGAAGCTGGAGAATCTTCAGAACATTGCGAGTCTATTTGTTGATGGCACTGTCCTTACGCGAATTGGCTTCGCTGGCGACAGGACGCTATTCTTGGAGCAATTTGAAGAGGCAACTAAGAAGCTGTCCGAGTTTACGAAGGTGTTTGCTCACCAGTTTGACGCGGGGACCATCCACAAAGAAATTGCCGATAAGTTAGCTCCTGCGGTTTTGGCGTCAAACATCTCGGAACTGACGATTCGCGCGTGCACTGAGGGTGAGATGCGTGCAACCCAGCGAATGCCGCCTGGATTCAAAGACGGCGGAAAGAGCGAAAACAAATACGGCGATTTGATTATCTGGTTTGAGATTCTGCAGTTCGCAAAAAGCAATCGCGATAAGTTCGACAAGATAGTGTTTTTGTCCAATGATGAGAAACCGGATTGGGTCTATTCGCCAAAAGATCGTGTAGAGATTATTCGGGGAGCACAGAAAGCTGTACCTAACAAAGACCCTGCAATTCGACTTGCTGACCCGCGTTTAGTCGCTGAATTTCATGCAGTTGTAGGCCATCGTGAATTTCATATTGTCAGTCTTCCCGTTTTCATTGAAGGCCTGTCAAAGGTCCGTTCGGTTGGCTTGGAAAATCTTGCATCAGCAATTCAAGTGGAAGTTGAGAAAACTGTTAGTGAACGTATTGGGGAAGAAGTAGAGCGAGCAGTCTCTACTCCGTCGTCTCTGGAAGATGGAGGCAGCCTAGAGCAACAAGCCGAACCTGAAAGTAGCGCAGATACTCCAGCGGCTCCAACACTACAGCCAATAGAAGTGCCATTGGCAACGGTTGCTAGCGCAAGCTCAGTAGTAGAGGCGAACTTGACGGTAGCTGCAGGCGGTATCGTTGGGGTAGAAAAAGATGAGCTCATTTATCCACCTGAGGCACTTCGGGATTCCGCATATGAAGTCGATGAGGCCTCGGAACTGGATGTTGTGATTCGTGAATTGAGTTCACATAACTGGTACAGACAGAACCCCGCAGTAACTCAATTGCGGTCACTGCGGGACGGCACGTTTACCAATGGGGCTTGGTTTGTCCTCGGGCGCAACATCTATCAGGCAGCATGCGGTAACGCTCAGAAGGCGTTGGAATTTGTTAGGGACATTGATATCCAGCTCGCACGGTTTCCTAATGACGTTGCGAATCACATTCTTTCTGGCGCACTTTTTGAGGTTTACTTTGATGGCCAGGGGGAATTCCGAGCTGCGCCTAAAAGTGAGCAGATTGACCCATTATTCAAAGTGTCACTGAATCCGCAGTACAACGTTGCGAAGGAGTTCATTTGCGGGCAACTTGAGCCTTTCGCTTCCAGGTTGATTGTGATGCCCGGAAACGCGGAAAAGTTTGAACTGAATATTCAATTGGTCCAGGCTATGGTTCCCAGCGTGTCAGCGGTTGGTTGGACCTTTGGATCGGTCAATTTCGCCGGTCATGAGTTGCTAACACCATTGCCTAGTGAAGAGCATGAGGATTATTTTTCTTTGACTGTTCTGCATGAACGTCGTCGGTCATTGAAGTCGATTGCATCCGCACTGAGTGAAAACTGGGTTGTCCCGAGCTGGCAAATACATACTTTGGCGGAGCCGGAATTTCCTGCCGACACGCTTTTTTTCGTTCCTGATGACAAAGTTCTGCATGTTGAAAACCTTCTCAAAAGCAAACATTGAATAAGAGAGGAATGCTTACTTAACCATTGGCGTAAACGGCAATGCAAACCCCTTTCTCCCTCCGCATCTTCGTCGCCGATGGCGACCCCGACGGCCTGCGCATCGTCGACAAGTCCAACTGGATCGGCAAGGCGCTGGTGTTCCCGCGTGCGCTGCTGCCGCAGGTCAAGGCCCGGCCCGAGCTGGCGCAGACCGGGGTGTACCTGCTGCTGGGGCCGCGCCCGGACGGTGAGGGCGACATGCTCTACGTGGGCGAGGGCGACCCCATCCGCCCCCGGCTGGAGAGCCACTATGCGCAAAAGGATTTCTGGACCCGCGCCATCGGCTTCACCACCACCACGGCCGGGCAGCTCAACAAGGCGCATGTGCAGTTTCTGGAGTCGCGCCTCATCGCCCTGGCCCGCGCCGCCAAGCGCATGCCGCTGGACAACGCCAACCAGCCCGCCGAGCCATCCCTGAGCGAGGCCGACCGCGCCGACATGGAAGTCTTTTTGGGTCACATGCTGGGCATGCTGCCGGTGCTGGGCGTGCATGCGTTTGAGCAAGCGCCCAAAGCCCCCGCGGCCAAGTCCGGCCCGGTGCTCACTTGCAAAGGCAAGGGCGTTCAGGCCACGGGCTACGAGGCCAGCCAGGGCTTTGTGGTCCGCGCGGGTTCGCAGGCGGTGGTGGCGGTGACAAGCAGTTTTACCCAGATGACCGGCGCCAGCGAGTTGCGGGCAGACCTGCTCCAGAACGGTGTGCTGGTGGAAGAGGGTGGCGCGCTGCGCTTCACGCAAGACTATGTGTTTTCTGCGCCGTCAGCCGCATCAGACATTGTGTTGGGTGGCAGCACGAATGGGCGCACGAGTTGGAAGGATGCCAAGGGGCGGACGCTCAAAGAGATTCAGACGGCGGAGGCGGGGCAATAGTTTTGCTTCTGTTTTGATAGCAGGTTGCGCAGGGCTGATGTGCGATAAGGCCTATTTTGGCACATGACTTGCATTTGTCGGGCAATTCATTTACATTCAATATTCGCGATTCACGAATATTGAATGTAAATGCAACTCAAACCCCAAGACTTCCTGGTAGCCCTCAAGCTAGTGGCTTGGGGCGAGCAGCGCTGGACATATGCGCGGCTGGCGCAAGAGCTGGGCATCAGTGTGTCGGAGGCGCATGCCTGCATCAAGCGCGGGCTGCAGGCGGGGCTGTTGCTACCCAATCGGGAGTTGCCGCCGCAGCCAGTCGAGGCGGGCGGCAATGCCGCGCCAGGTGTTCAAGAGGTATTGGGCATTTACCGCGTTACTCGCAAGCGGGTGCGCCGCTCGGCTTTGCCTGACACTGAAGCGGTGGCCGACAACGCAGTGCGGCCCCATTCGCATAACCTGGCCGAATTCGCATTGCACGGTGCCAAGTACGCCTTTGCGGCAGAGAAGTTGCCCTTGGCGGTAGGCGTGCCGACAAGTCACAGTGCGCCTGCGTTTGCCGGCGTGTTTGCACCCGGCAGCACAGACTTTGTATGGCCCCACCCCAATGGCTCGGTGCGCGGCGTGGGGGTAGAGCCGCTGCACCCATCGGTGCCCTTCGCGGCCATGCAAGACGCCAAGCTGTACGAAATGCTGGCGCTGTTTGACGCCCTGCGGGTAGGCAAGGCGCGTGAAAGGGGCATGGCGCTGGAGCGGCTTCAAACTCTTATTGATCCGAGCGCGCCCCGGCAAGTGAAGGGGCCTATGCATGGCTAATCCCAATTTGGCCCTATTGATAGCGATAGCACAGGCTATGGGGCCGCTGTGCGAACACGTGGTGTTTGTTGGCGGCTGTGCGACGGGTCTGCTGGTGGACGATGTTGATTTGTTGGACGTGCGTCCCACAGAAGATGTAGACGCCATAGTGGAAGTGGCATCGTTGGCGGCGTATCACCGCCTGGCAGAACAACTCATGCACCGTGGTTTCAAACAGACCATGGCAGACAACACTCCACCGTTTCGCTGGTTCTGGAACCGCATGCAGCTAGACCTCGTGCCGTTGGACGAAAAGGTGTTGGGTTTTGCCAACCCGTGGTATCGCGTGGGCTTTGACGCCGCGATGACGGTAGAGTTGGCCGGTGGACTTCTTTTGCGGCACCTGTCGGCTCCGCACTTTTTAGCCACCAAGTTCGAAGCCTTTAAAGACCGTGGCCAGAATGACGTTTACTTGAGCCACGACCTTGAAGACATCATGACGGTGATGGAAGGGCGCAGTGCTGTGGTGCAGGAGATGGCCGCTGCCAATGCAGAGGTTCGCAAACATGTAGGCCAATCGGTGGCTGCACTGCTCAATATGCCAATTTTCCACAATGCACTGCCCGGTTTACTGAGCGACCCGGAGCGCGAACAGACCGTGAAAACACGGTTGATGCAGATCGCACAATTGAAAGACTTATGAACACCACCACCCATTCCCTGGTCCAGAAGCTCTGGAACTACTGCAACGTGCTGCGCGACGACGGCATGAGCTATGGCGACTATGTAGAGCAGCTCACCTATCTGCTGTTCCTCAAAATGGCCGACGAGCGCAGCGCGCCGCCCTACAACCAAGCCAGCATCGTGCCCGCCGCCTACGCCTGGCCCACGCTCTTGGCGCGGGATGGCGACGAGCTGTTTGATCACTACCGCCACCTGCTGGAAAAGCTGGGGCAAGAGAAAGGCACGCTGGGCCTGATCTTCGGCAAGGCACAAAACAAGTTTCAAGACCCGGCCAAGCTGCGCCGTGTGATCGTGGATTTGATTGACGCCGAAACCTGGACCATTCTGGGTGCGGACGTCAAAGGCGATGCGTATGAGGGCCTGCTGGAGAAAAACGCCCAAGACACCAAGAGCGGCGCGGGCCAGTACTTCACGCCTCGTGCACTCATCCAAGCCATGGTGGACTGCATCGCGCCACAACCGGGTGAGCGCATCACCGACCCAGCCTGTGGCACCGGCGGCTTTTTGTTTACTGCGCACAACTACATCACCGCCCATAACAAGAGCCTGACGCGCGAGCAGCTCAAGCACCTGAAAGAAAAGGCCTTTACCGGTTACGAGCTGGTGCAGGGCACCGCGCGTGTTTGTGCGATGAACATGATGCTGCACGGCATTGGCTCCGAAAAGCAGGTGCCGGTGGTGGTGGGCGACGCGCTGGCCGCTGATCCTGGTGAGCGCTTTGAGGTGGTGCTGGCCAACCCGCCCTTTGGCAAAAAGAGCAGCACCGTCATCGTGGGTGAGGACGGCCGCACCAGCACCGAGAAAGACACCATCGAACGTGACGATTTTTGGGCTACCACGTCAAACAAGCAGCTCAACTTTGTGCAGCACATCAAGACCCTGCTGGCCACCCACGGCCGGGCAGCGGTGGTGTTGCCAGATAACGTGCTGTTTGAAGGTGGGGCCGGTGAAACCATTCGAAAGAAGCTCTTGCACGAGTGCGATGTGCACACGCTGCTGCGCTTGCCCACGGGGCTGTTCTACGCCCAGGGTGTGAAGGCGAACGTTCTGTTCTTCGAGAAAAAGGGCGCCAGTGAAACGCCGTGGACCAAGCAGCTCTGGATTTACGACCTGCGCACCAACAAGCACTTCACGCTCAAGACCAGCCCGCTGACGCGTGCAGATTTGAATGAGTTTGTGGACCTGTATCAAGCGGGCAACCGCCACCAGCGGCAAGCCACCTGGTCAGCAGACAAGCCGGAGGGCCGCTGGCGCGCCTACAGCTATGACGAGTTGGTGGCGCGGGACAAAACCAGCCTGGACATCTTCTGGCTCAAAGACGATAGCTTGGCCGACAGCGACAACCTGCCCGCACCCGCCGTGATTGCTGCCGAGATCGTGGAAGACCTGCAGGCCGCGCTGGAGCAGTTCAAGCTGATTGCGGGGGATTTGGGTGCGGAAGTGGCGGAGGCAATTTAGCCTTGCCCCGCCTTGACGATCAATGCGTCAAGCTGCGCCACAGCATATGCGTGCCGAGCGCCAGCAGCATGAAGGCAAAGACACGCTTGAGGCCGGCCACATTCAGGCTGTGCGCGGCCTTGGCGCCCAGCGGTGCGGTGCTGACGCTGGCGATTGAAATGACGATGAAGGCTGGCAGATACACAAAACCCAGTGTCCACTCGGGCATGCCTGGGGTGTTCCACCCGTTAACGATGTAGCCCAGCGTGCCTGCTACGGCAATGGGAAAACCCAAGGCTGCAGAAGTGGCCACGGCGTTATGGATGGCGACATTGCACCAGGTCATAAACGGCACAGAGACAAAGCCGCCGCCTGCGCCCAGCAGGCCAGACAGCACACCGATCACACCGCCTGCGGCCACCATGCCAGGACGCTGTGGTAATTGGCGCGCCGCCTTGGGCTTGAGATTGGCCAAGGTTTGAATCGCTGAAAAATACAGAAAGAAGGCAAACGCCAGGCCCAGCAACTTGGTGTTGAGATGTGTGGCAATGTAGGAACCCAGGTAGGCGCCGGCCAGAATGCCTGGCGTGAGGGCGATGACGATGGGCCAGCGCACCGCACCGCGCTTATGGTGGGCACGCACAGACGACAGAGAAGACAGGCAGATGGTGGCCAGCGATGTGCCGATGGCCGCGTGCACCACCCATTGTGCTGGCACGCCCAGACGCCCCAGTACCCAGACCATGAAGGGCACCATGATCATGCTGCCGCCAATGCCCAGCAGTCCCGCCAGAAACCCCGTGAAGGAGCCGAGCGCGAGCAATTCAACAATGAGCAATGGGTCAAGCGTCATGGGATGGAATGCAGATGGGACGGAGAGAAGAAAAGGTGTCTGCAGTGGCACCAGACCCGCATCCTGAACCGGGGTTCAGGTGGGCTAGGTCAGCCAGCCGTTGGGTTCATCTGACGCGAGATGATCACGCTCAGCCAGCGATGTTCCAGGCCCGAGCTATTTAAGCATTGGTACAAGGAATATAAAGCCCGGCGAACACTGCAGACGCCTTCATTGTAGGCCTGCGGCGGGGCTTTGCGCTAATCAGTGCTCGCAAATATTTGCCGAGCCAATTACAGAAGTTGGCCGTCAGCCTCTAGCACAGCGTCGATGCGGTGAGCCAGCGCCAGCAGTTCGGCGTCCAGATCGCTGTTGGCGGCCGGGGCATTGGCGGGCTCAGACAGTTTAGCGGCCACCGGTGGCGCAGGCACCACGTCGGTTTTGCCTTCTTCTTCAAAGGCAAGGTTGAGTGCGGCCAGGACGGCAATGCGGTCACGCGCCTTGACCTTGCCGGCGTCGCGGATGCGGCACATGGCTTTGTCCACGCGGGCCACCACATGTTGCAAGCTGGTTTCGCCGCCCTCGGGGCAATTCAGCAAGTAGCTCTGGCCCATGATTTGGACTTCGACTTGGTTCATGCCACGCCCTCCTTGGTCGCGGGTGTGGCTTCCGGCAGGCGGTCGAGCAATGCATCAATGCGCGCTCGGGCAGCTTGCAGGCGGGAGCGCAAGGTGTCGCGTTCCTGTGTCAACGCATTTACCTGCTCTTGCAGCAAGGCGTTGGTGCGCTGGAGTTCCTGGTGCCGAACAAGCAGGTGTTCTACGCGTTCGGTAAGGTGAATCAAGGGAGTGGTCTGGGCCATATGCAAAGCAGCTGAAATAACGGGCAGGCTACAAGCGCGGACTGAGGTGTGGCAGCCATTGTAGGCGCTGGGGCCGAACATTGCGCGCGGTCACTTAGAATAGCCCCTGTTGGTGCTCGCGTGCTGGTTCACGGCGCGCAGTTCAACGGGAAGCAGGAGGGTGAGGGCATGTCAATGCCAAACCTGAACTGCGCTGCCCCCGCAACGGTCGAGTTTTTTCGCCATCACACAGCCACTGGACGGTTTTTGCTTTCACCGCAGAGACCTCTGGGAAGGCGATGGGTCAGTTACAAAACTCTAGCCCGGATACCGGCCAACGTGGTGACTGCCACGCTGCAAATTGCATCAAAGCGGTCGTATTGCCCAGACACTGGCGGGGAAGCTGGTGGGGGCGTTTTGTCTCGTGTTTTCCCTTCATGAAAAATCCTGTCTCCCTGCGTGCTGCACGTCCTGCGTGTGCGTTTTTGTCGCTGTTTACCTGCGCCGTGGGCGCTCAAACATCGCCGCCATCAATACTTTTGGCTCAAGCGCCAGTTTCCTTGCAACAAACGGTGATCACAGCCACGCGGCTGCCCCAAACCTTGACCGACAGCCTGGCGGATGTCACGGTCATTGACCAAACCACGATTGAGCGCAGCGGTGCCATCGGCTTGGCCGATGTCTTGGCGCGTCAACCTGGCATTGAGTTTGCCCGCAATGGCGGTCCTGGGGGCACCACGGGTGTTTTTGTGCGCGGGGGGGAAAGCCGCTTTACCGCTGTCTATATTGACGGCATTCGGGTGGATTCCCAGGCCACAGGCGGCGCGCCGTGGGAGGCGATTCCGCTCGCGCAAATTGACCGCATTGAAGTGCTGCGCGGCCCAGCTGCTGCCGTCTATGGCTCTGACGCCCTGGCAGGCGTGATTCAGATTTTCACCAAAAAAGGCGAGGGCGCCTTCAGCCCCAGTTTGGGCCTGAGTCTGGGGCGCTACGGCACACGCAAACTGGAGGCCGCTGCCAGCGGCAGCGTAGGTGATGTGGATTACTCAGTTGGCTTGGCGGATGTCAAAGCTACGGGTTTTAATTCGACCACGCGCGCTGGGCAAAACCCCGATGTGGACGGCATGAAAAGCCAATCGGGCAACGTGCGCCTGGGTCTCAAGATCAATGCCACGCATCGCATCGAAGCCACAGCGCTTAGCAACCATCAGAATTCCCAGTACGACAGCAGTACCCGCTTTGTGGACGAGCGCAACTTGTACAAGCTGCAGGCGCTGGGCTTTAACTGGCTGGCCAACTGGCAGCCGAACCTGAGCAGCCGCTTGACCTTGACCGAGTCGTTGAATCGCTACGAGAGTACGCCGTTAGCGTACCTGACGCTCACCCGCCTGCGCGGCGTCACGCTTTTCAACGAGTACCGCATGGGCAACGCCAGCTTGACTGCCGCGCTGGAACGCAAAGAAGACTGGCTAGAGAACGACCCCATTCGCCAAGGCCGCTCTCAAAATGCGCTGGCCCTGGGCTACGGTGTGCGCAGTGGTCAGCACAGCCTGCAACTGAACCTGCGCCATGACAAGGACAGCGAATTTGGCGGCAAGAGCACAGGCAGCGCGGCTTACGGCTACAACATCACGCCGTTTTGGCGAGCAACGGCCACGGTCGGGACGGCTTTCCGTGCGCCCACGCTTTACCAGCGCTTTAGCGACTACGGCTTGGCCAGCCTGCAACCCGAAACCGCCCGCAATGCCGAATTGGCTCTGCGCTATACCGAGGGCAGCACCTATGCCCAAGTGGTGGCCTACCGCAACCGTGTGAACAACCTGATCACCTTTGTGTCCGCCCCTGGCCCGTGCACGGCAGGCAGCGGCAGCTTTCCGGGTTGCTACGGCAACACAGCGCAGGCGCAGTACGAAGGCGTGACATTCTCTGGCCAACAAACGCTCAACGGCTATGCCCTGCGTGGCTCGCTGGATTTGCAAAATCCGCAAGACCTGACGCTGCACAAACAACTGGCTCGCCGCGCCAAGCAGCATGCCAATCTGGGTGTGGACAAGCGCTTTGGCACCTGGTTGGTCGGAGCGGAAGCGCAACTGATCGGCAAGCGCTTCAGCAGCGCGGGCGAAACCCTGCCCATGGGCGGGTACGCCTTGTATAACTTGGTTGCCAGTTCGCGCATCGCGGCGGATTGGTCGCTGGTGGCCCGGCTGGATAACCTGGGTGACAAACGCTATGAAACCGCCAGCGGTTACGCCACCCCGGGCCGCAGTTTGATGGTGGGCCTGAAGTGGGCACCGCAATAAGCATGCTCGGCCCACAGCGGATCGTCTGCCTGACAGAGGAAACCACGGAGTGGCTTTACCTGCTGGGGCAAGAGGCGCGCATTGTGGGCATCTCGGGCTACACAGTGAGGCCTCGGCGCGCGCGGGATGAAAAGCCCCGCGTCAGTGCATTCTTAAGTGCCAAGATCGACAAAATTTTGGCACTGGAGCCCGATTGCGTGTTCGGTTTCTCAGACCTCCAGGCAGACATTGCTGCGGCGCTGATACGCCAAGGCGTGCAAGTCACGGTGTTCAACCAACGCAGCGTGCCGGAGATTTTTGGCATGTTGTACCAGGTGGCCGCCATGGTGGGTTGCGCCGAGCAGGGCTTGGCCTTGCTCAAAGACATTCAAAGCCAAATGGATGCGGTGCGCGCCAACGCAAGCCAATTGCCGCGTCGCCCGCGTGTGTTTTTTGAGGAGTGGGACGAGCCTCATATCAGCGGCATCCGATGGGTGTCTGAGTTGATGGGCATCGCTGGTGCGGACGACTGCTTTCCCGAGCTGGCGGTCCAGTCACTGGGCAAAAACCGCATCATTGCGGATGGCGGCGAGATTGTTCGCCGTAACCCTGAGATCATCATTGGGTCTTGGTGCGGCAAGAAGTTCCGGCCAGAAAAGGTGGCTTCCCGGGCAGGCTGGCAAGACGTGTCAGCGGTCAAGAACAAGCAGTTGTTTGAAATCAAGTCTGCTGACATCCTGCAACCCGGCCCGGCGGCCTTGACCGACGGTTTGGTACAGCTCAGCCAGATCGTTCAGAACTGGGCGGCAAAGCATGCGTGAATTTATGAAAGCCAAGCCCGCAAGCTGGGCGACCCAAGGTTTTGGGTACGTCAAATACTTGGCTGTACTGGCGGCTTTGGCCTTCAGCGTCAACTGCCATGCGATAGACATTACTGACCAGCGCGGCGTAACCGTGCACTTTGACAAGAGCCCGCAGCGCATTGTGAGCCTGTTGCCGTCGTTGACAGAGGGCGTGTGCGCACTGGATCAGTGCCAGCGCTTGATCGGCACAGACCGCTACTCCAACTATCCCACCTCGGTGCGTGCATTACCCAAACTCGGCGGCGGTCTTGACCCGAACATTGAAGCTGTGGTGGCGCTCAAGCCCGATGTGGTGCTGCTGGCCATGTCATCGCGCGCCAGCGAACGCCTTGAGTCCTTGGGGCTGAAGGTGCTGGCGCTAGAGCCCAAAACCCATGCCGATGTGCAAAAAGTGCTGGGCAAACTGGGCGATTTGCTCGAGGTGCCTGCCGCTCAGGGCGCGCAGCGCGTGTGGCGCTTGATTGACGCTGCGGTCAACGCTGCCGCGCAAAGCGTTGAGCCCAAAGCGCGCAGCACACGTGTTTACTTTGAGGTCAACCGGGGGCCGTATGCGGCAAGTGAATCATCATTCATCGGCGAAACGCTCACACGGCTTGGCGTCAAAAACATAGTCCCTGCCAGCATGGGGCCGTTTCCGCGCCTGAACCCTGAGTTTGTAGTGCGTGCCAACCCTGACCTGATCATGTTGGGTGAGCGCAGCATGGCCGCCATGTCCAGCTATCCGGGCTGGCAGGGCATCAAAGCGATTCGCAGCCACAGCGTTTGCGCCTTCACGGTGGATGAGGCTGACATCATGGTGCGACCAGGCCCCCGCATGGACGAAGCGGCCCGCATCATGGCCCGCTGCCTGAATGACAAGGGCCTGAAATGAGGGCAAACCGCAAGCAAAGCCATAGGGTTTGGGCGCTGGGTGCCATATTGCTGGTTATTGCGCTGCTCTTGACCGTGGCAGGTGTTGCCATTGGCAGCACAGGGCTAGACAGCATCTTTGCGCTGAACAGCGACCCGGTCGCATGGCAAATCGTGTGGGACATCCGCTTGCCACGCACCTGGGGTGCGTGGGCCGCAGGGGCTTTGCTGGGCCTGGCGGGGGCGGTGGCCCAGGGCTTATTCCGTAACCCGCTGGCAGACCCGTTTTTGCTGGGCAGTGCCTCAGGGGCGTCTCTGGGCGTGGCCTTGGCCATGGCGTTGTTTGGCGTATCGCCTTTGGCGATGCTTTGGTTAACCCGTTTGGGCCTGACTGGGGCGGCGTTCACGGGTGCGGTCTTGGCGGTTTTGATGACGCTGCAACTCGCACGCGGTGTGCAGCACACGCTGCGTTTGCTGCTGGCTGGGGTGATTGTGGGTGTGGTGCTGGGGGCGGTGAAAGACCTGGTCACCTTGTCGTCGCCGGATATCTTGCAAGCGCTACAGGGCTTTGCCCTGGGCAGCGTGAGCTTTGTGAGTTGGTCGGGGTGCATGTTGATGCTGCTGACGTGGGCTGTTTGCATGGCGGTGTCCTGGCTGTTGGCCCCGGTGCTGGATGCCCTGAGTTTGGGCGAAGCCACGGCCCAAAGCCTGGGCATACCGCTAGCCAAAATGCGCGCCACGCTGGTGGCAGTTCTGGCGCTGGCCACGGGCTGCGCGGTGGCCCAGACCGGCTTGATCGCCTTTGTGGGATTGGCAGCGCCGCATTTGGTGCGATCAGTGGTCAAGACGACCCACAGTCGCCTGATGCTGCTGGCCAGCCTGATGGGCGCGGCCCTGCTGATGGCCGCAGACATCCTGGCGCGCTGGCTGATTGCCCCGCAAGAATTGCCGGTAGGCGTGTTAACGGCATGCCTGGGTGGCGGCTATTTGCTATGGCTAATGCATCGCCGCAAGGCAGGTGGCACGGGCGCAGCAGATCAAGGGGGTGTGCTGTGAGCGCCAGCGCCATTCGTTTGACATCATGCACCGCCCGTTTGGGCCACACCACCGTGTTCAGCAATCTCAGCCTGGATTTGCGCGCGGGCCGGTGGACCAGCGTGGTGGGCCCCAACGGTGCCGGCAAGTCCACCTTGCTCAAGGTAATGGCTGGCCTGTTGCCAGGTCACGGCCAGGTGCACTTGCTGGGGCAGGATTTGCAGAGCCTACCCAGCCGTCAGCGCGCCCAGCGCTTGGCATGGCTGGGGCAAAACGAGACGGTGACCGACGATTTAACCGTCTACGACATTGCCATGTTGGGCCGCTTGCCCCACCAAGCCTGGCTGGCGCAAGCCAGCGCAGCAGACCACGCAGCCGTGCAGCAAGCGCTCCAGGCCACACAGGCCTGGGGCTGGCGCGACAGGCCCTTGGGCGAACTCTCTGGCGGCGAACGCCAACGCGTATTGCTGGCCAGGGCGCTGGCAGTTCAGGCGCAGGTCTTGCTAATGGATGAACCCCTGGCCAATCTGGACGCGCCCCACCAGGCCGATTGGCTGGCGCTGGTGCGCGCCATGGCCGCTGGCGGCACCACCGTGGTCAGCGTGTTGCATGAGATTGGCATGGCTTTGCAGGCGGACGATGTGGTGGTGATGGCGGCAGGCCGTATCGAACACCATGGTCCCAGCGGCGACCCGGCGACGCATGACGCTTTGGTGCGGGTTTTTGATGGCCGAATTGCCATTCACCGCATGCTAGATCAGTGGATAGTGCTATCAAAATGATTTCGTATTCTTGCAACAAATAGTCTCCGACTGAACACTCAGATCCTTTCCAGCAAGTCCATGCAAATCGAAACACCGCCCACCGCAAAGCCTTATGACAAGCCCGAGGGTGAGCGGCGCGGCCTTGTCATCGTCAATACCGGGGACGGTAAGGGCAAAAGTACGGCCGCTTTCGGCTTGGCCCTGCGTGCCTATGGCAGGGGCAAAGCCGTGAAGATTTTTCAGTTCATGAAAGTACCCAGTGCGCGCTTTGGTGAACACCGCATGTTCGAGCAACTGGGTTTGCCCATCGAGGGCTTAGGCGACGGTTTCAGCTGGAAGAGTCAAGACTTGGACCATTCCGCCCAACTGGCACGCGACGGCTGGCTCAAAGCCAAGGCAGCCATCCTGGGCGGCGATTATTTTCTGGTGGTGCTGGATGAGATCACCTATCCGCTGGTCTATGGCTGGCTTCCGCTGCAAGACGTGATGGACACCTTGGCCCAGCGGCCCAAAGAGGTGCACGTGTGTCTGACTGGGCGACGTTGCCCGCTCGAAATCATCACTATGGCCGACACCGTGACCGATATGACCATGGTTAAACATGCGTTCAAGACGGGCATCCCGGCGCAGCGAGGGATTGAGGACTGAACGCGCATGAATTGGTCACCACTATTTGCCTGCCTTAAGGCGTACGACTGTTTAAAACCGAGTCTTCGGCATGTTCTTATTGGGTTTGTAGCTCTCTTTTTGGTAGCATCATGACATCTAAACAACTTGCACCGTGCATCATGGTGCTGGGCACTACCAGTGGTGCTGGCAAAAGCTGGCTGACCACGGCGCTGTGTCGCTATTTCGCTCGTTTGGGTATCAAGGTGGCCCCCTTCAAGGCTCAGAACATGAGCAACAACGCCCGCGTGGTAGAGGGGGGCGAAATCGGCAGTGCGCAGTATTTTCAGTCGCTTGCCGCGCAGGCCGTGCCTGAGGTGCGCATGAACCCGCTGCTGCTGAAGCCCGAGCGCGACACCCACAGCCAGGTGGTGCTGATGGGGCAAGTGAATCAGGAACTGACCCAGATGGACTGGCGCGGCCGCAGTTTGAAGGTGTGGCCACAGATTGCCCAGGCGCTGGACGAGTTGCGTGCCAGTGTTGATTTGGTGGTGATCGAGGGAGCTGGGTCGCCCGCTGAGATCAACCTGATGGACAGTGACATTGTGAACATGCGGGTGGCGCAGCATGTGCAAGCGGCATGTCTGCTGGTGACTGACATTGACCGAGGTGGCGCGTTTGCCCACCTCTATGGCACTTGGGCACTGCTGCCGGAAAAGGACCGTGCTTTGATTCGTGGCTTTGTGCTGAACCGCTTTCGGGGAGATGTCGCATTGCTAGCTCCCGGCCCGCAGATGCTGCAGGACTTGACGGGCGTGCCGACAGTGGCCACGCTGCCGATGTGGTGGCAGCATGGCCTGCCGGAAGAAGACGGTGTTTTTGATGACCGATCACGCTCAACCGGGAAAGTAACCCAGACCATTGCCGTGGTGGCCTACCCGCGCATCAGCAATCTGGACGAATTTCAACCGTTGAAAAACGTACCCGGAGTTCGGCTGGTGTGGGCACGCACGCCAGCCGATTTGGTGGGCGCTGACTGGGTGATCTTGCCGGGCTCCAAGCACACGAGTGGCGACTTGGCATGGCTGCGCGCTCAAGGGTTGGATGCGGCGGTGGCGGCACATGCCGGGCAGGGGGGCGCAGTACTGGGGGTGTGTGGCGGCTTGCAGATGCTGGGAGAGGCCTTGATAGATCCCCATGAGATTGACGGCAATGCCCCAGGGCTAGGCTTGTTGCCACTGGTGACGGTGTTTGAGGCGGAGAAGACGGTGAAAAGCACGGTGAGCCGTTTTGCATCCTTAGGCGGTGCATGGCAGGCGCTGTCTGGTGTGGAAGTGCAGGGGTATGAAATTCACCACGGGCAGACCGCGCCGCACCAAGCCATGCGCGCGGCGGGGGATATTGCGGGAGAGGCCCTGCCCAATGGCTTAGGCTGGCAGAATGCCAGGGGCAATGTGCTGGGTGTTTATATCCATGGCTTGTTTGAATGTCCTGCGGTGTTGATGGCCTTGTTTGGGGCCACGGTGCCAACATTGGATACAGTGTTTGAAGGTTTGGCAGATTTTGTCGACACGCATTTTTTGCCGAGGGTACTGACGTCACTGTTGGATGTAAAACCCTGATGACTTGCTGAGTCGTTTAACTTTTCGCTATCTGCCGACGCCTTTTTAGAACTTACCTTTTTTGATCGCTGACCACCATGAGTTTTTCTCTCCCCACCGTTGCCGAACTGCACAACGAAGACCTGCGGCTTGAACTGCAGGCCGTGCTGGACGGCAAGACCAAGCCGCTGGGCTCATTTGGGGATCTGGAGTCGCTGGCGGTTCAGATGGGCCTGATTCAGCAAAGCCCAAGGCCTGTGCTGACTGCTCCCCAGATGGTCGTGTTTGTGGCAGACCATGGCTTGGCGGCTCGCGGAGTGTCGGCTAATTCACGTGACATGACTTGGCAGATGGTGGAAAACGTATTGTCAGGTGGTGCAGCCAGTTGCGTCTTGGCGCGTCAGCATGGTTTGGCGTTAACGACAGTGGATTGCGGTGTGGACCATGCGTTTCTGCCTGCGGATCAACCCAGCCGACCTGGCCTGATCGTTAAGAAGGTGAGCAACGGCGCAAATGGCACGGCAGATTCGTTCTCAGAGCCCGCCATGACCCTGGCCCAATGCCAGGAAGCCATCAGCAATGGCGGCGACGTGGTGAAAGGCTTGCCAGGCAATGTGCTGCTGGTGGGCGAGATGGGCGTTGGCAATACCTCGGCTGCGGCGTTGCTCTTGGCGCGCTTGGCTGAGCTTGATATTGCTGACTGCACAGGTGCGGGCGCGGGCCTGGACAATGTGGGGCTGGATCGCAAGATCAAGGTCTTGTCGCAAGTGCTTCAACGGCATTCGTATGCGGCGGGTCCCATGGCCGCCTTGACAGCTTTTGGGGGATTTGAGATCGCGACCATGGTGGGCGCTGTGCTGCAAGCTGCCCATGAGCGACGTGTGGTGATGGTCGATGGCTTCACCGCCTGCGCTGCCGTGATGGTGGCGCAAGCCCTGGTGCCTCAGGTGCTCGGGTACTGTGTGTTTGCGCACCGGTCGGGTGAGCGAGGGCACCGCTTGATGTTGGAACACATGGGGGCAAATCCGCTGTTGGACTTGGGGTTGCGCGTGGGCGAAGGTACGGGCGCTGCGTTAGCTTGGCCGCTGCTGGTGTCGGTTTGTCAGTTGATGGCTGAAATGGCCAGGTTGCCCAGCAAAGACGCGCAATAGTCGCACGCTTGAGTGTTAGCGCGGCTTGAGGGTTTTGTCCTTGAAGGGGCAAAGTTTTTCGACCGCACATTCCCAGCACCGAGGCTGCCTCGCCTGGCAAACATAGCGGCCATGCAGGATGAGCCAGTGATGCGCATCAACCAAATAGCTTGGCGGGATGTGTTTGAGTAAACCCAATTCCACCGCCAGCGGGGTTTTGCCTGGGGCCAAGCCTGTACGGTTGGACACGCGAAAGATGTGTGTGTCAACCGCCATGGTGGGCTCACCAAATGCGACGTTTAACACCACGTTGGCGGTCTTGCGTCCCACGCCAGGCAAAGCTTCCAGTGCTTCGCGGCTACGTGGTACTTGGCCATGATGCAGTCGGACCAGCATCTCGCAGCTTTGAAGCAAATGACGGGCTTTGCTGTGGTACAGGCCAATGGTCTTGATGTAACCCTCCAGACCTTCAAGCCCCAAATTCAAAATCGCTTGCGGAGTGTTGGCGACGGGAAACAAGCGGCGTGTGGCTTTGTTCACGCCCACGTCCGTCGCCTGGGCCGAAAGCAAAACGGCGGTGAGCAGCTCGAACACAGACGTGTAGTCCAACTCGGTATTCGGCTGCGGGTTGGCGGCTTGAAGTGTTGCAAAAAAGGATTGAACGGCTTGAGGCTTCATGGGTTGAATGATGGCATTTGAGCAAAACTTCGATGTGAATAAGTCACACAAATAGTGGCAATGGAACACACCTCGTTTTACCCATTTGTAACTAAACTTTGAACGTGTCTTTTGGCGCAGTACGGAGTAGATCATGTTTGACCCTAGCAGCCTGGATTCAGTGGGAGATTCAGTTGCGCAGGCCTTTGTGGAAGCTGTGAATTCGCCGCTTGTCCCTGTTGGGCCCCGTTTATTTTCGAATGATGCCGCCAACGCGCCGTTGCCCGCCCATTCCGCTAAGGTGCTTCCCTTGCGCCGACGCTCAGACAAATACGGATCCGGGCGCCCTGACGGCATGCAGTCCTTGCTGATGAGTGCCTTGGACGAAATCGACTACGGCATGATCATGATCGATGCTCAAGGGCGGGTTTGCCATGCCAACCACCTTGCCCGCACCGAAATGGGGCGTCAAGAACATTTGTTCATGGACGGTGACCGCTTGATAGCCTGTGCAGTGATGCATCGCGAGGCTTTGGCAGCGGCCATTGCCCGCGCAAGCCGCGGGGCAAGAAGCCTTGTCGATTTGAGCCAACCTGAGTCCACCTTGACACCGTTAACGGTCGCTGTGGTGCCCGTTGGCCAGAACGTAGAGGGTAGCTTGCAGCCGTCATCCGTGCTGGTGATCACGGGCAAACAGCACATGTGCGAGCAGATCAGCCTGCAGTTTTTTGCGCGTCGCTATGCCTTGTCAAGGTCTGAGCAAATTGTGTTGCAGGCTTTGGTGCAGGGCTATTCTGTGCAGGAGGTGGCCGAGGAGCGCGGCTTGGCGCTTTCCACCGTGCGTAGCCAAGTTAAGGATATTCGGATCAAAACGCGCTGCAAGAGCGTGCGTGAACTCTTGGGTATGGTGTCGGCCTTACCACCTTTGGTCTCGTCCATCAAAGGCAGCCCGTAACGCCGTGTCGGGTATTGATGCCGTGCCAGCGGCGAAACGCTTGCGCGAATACCATCTGGGCTTGAAAGCCCTCTGTGGCACGCAACTTCCCCAGTGAGCGCAGTTGCGTGGCGATGGTGAAATAGCTTTTCTGTCAGCGTCGCTTTGCGTGCGGACATGGAAGGTAAGGGCTGCAACTATCCATTAGATTGAGCATTGCCTGTGCGTACCTCCAAAATCTGGGTTCAACTTATCCTGACAATCGCCGCGTCCTTGGTGGTCGTATGGATCGGCGTGATCATCTGGCAAGGCCATGTTTACAGGCAGTCTGCCTTGGCGCAGTCGCAAGAATCGTCTCTCGACATGCATAACTCGGTCGTGGCGGGCTTGACCGCCATGATGGTGACGGGCACTGTTGGTCAGCGTGCGGTGTACTTGGACCAAGTCAAACAACTGGGGACGATTCGGGATGTGCGCGTGCTGCGGGGCGAGAACGTATCCAAAACCTTTGGCCCAGGTAACGCGCAAGACGATGCCAACCCAGATGCACTCGAAAAACAGGTGCTTCAAGACGGCGTCGAGGCCATTCGAATTGAGTCTGACGCCTCGGGCGAGTTCTTGCGCGCTGTTCGGCCGCTGAAAGCCCTAAAGAATTCCTTTGGCAAAGACTGTACGCAGTGTCACCAAGTGCCTGAGCAAACTGTGCTCGGGGCCATCAGCATGAAAGTCTCGCTAGAGCACGTCAACAAAGGGCTGGCTGAACAAAGGATGAAGTCCATCATCGTGGCGCTGGTGACCTGCATTCCTGTTCTGCTCTTGATCTACCCATTTATCCGCAAAGTGATTACGACACCGTTGCAAGGTGCCATCAAAGCGGCGCAGGACATTGCGCAGGGTGACTTGGCTCAGCACATTGATGTCAATTCGCGCAACGAGATGGGCGACATGCAAAAAGCGTTGCGGGAGATGAGCCACAGCCTGGTAGGCATCGTCAGCCAAGTCAGGTCAGGGACCGACGCTATTTTCAGTGCCTCCAGCGAAATTGCCAAAGGCAATCTAGACCTTTCCACCCGCACAGAAATGCAGGCAGCAACGCTCGAAAGCACAACGCTATCCATGCGCGAACTGACAGCGACGGTTCGGCAAAATGCGGACAACGCACGCGAGGCCAATCAACTCGCGTTGACCGCGACTGATGTGGCCGTGAAAGGCGGAACCATGGTTGGTCAAGTGGTCAAAACCATGGATTCAATCAATGCGTCTTCTGCCAAGATTCAAGACATCATCGGTGTCATTGACGCGCTGGCATTTCAGACCAATATTTTGGCGCTGAATGCAGCGGTGGAGGCTGCTCGCGCGGGTGAGCAAGGGCGTGGCTTTGCTGTCGTTGCGTCAGAAGTGCGTGGCCTGGCCCAGCGCTCGGCCACAGCGGCCAAAGAAATCAAAAAATTGATAGATGACTCTGTCGCCAAAGTAAGCGAAGGCAGCAGTCTGGTTCACCAAGCCGGCAGCACCATGACGGAGATTGTTGGCAGCATCCAGCACGTCAGTGACATCATGGGACAGATCGCGACGGGTAGTGCCGATCAAACCATCCGTATTGAATCCATCAATACGGCCATGGCCGACATTGACGATGTCACGCAACAAAACGCTGCGTTGGTTGAGCAAGCGGCCGCAGCGGCGCAGTCGCTACAAGATCAGACAGGACAACTTGAGCAGATCGTAGGCGTGTTTAAGCTTGCTTAGATTGCCCGCGCTGATTTGAATGGCTGACCCCTGTTTGAGGGCGAAATTCGCTATATAATTGAGGACTCGACAGATATCAGTCGAGCATGCAAAAAGCATGTCGGGGGGTTCTTAGCTCAGTTGGTAGAGCAGCGGACTCTTAATCCGTAGGTCGAGTGTTCGAGTCACTCAGGACCCACCACCCCAAACACGATAAAAGCCTGCAATCTTTCAATTGATTGCAGGCTTTTTGTGTTTTGAAGGGTATTGCGTTACGGCCAGTCAAGAATAGCCTTAGTCGCACGTCGATATTTGATGCCTTCCATAATGGGGGCTTGTCAACTTATTTGGCGAAACGATGCTTGCTGTGCAGGCATCAACGGCCCACGATGCGCATCAAAATTGCTAGCAAGCTGCTCATCTTGCTTGTGCTGGCTTTGTCAGCCGTCAGTATCGCGACGGCGTTGCTGGCGGCGAGGAACTTCGACCGACAAGTCGAGGTTGCCGATGCCATGCAGGTGTCTCTGTCCACCATTGATCGGTTGACCCAAGACAGCGATCAGTTGATTAACGGTGTCCGTGCCTACGCTGTGACAGGGGACGTGCCTCGCCTGGCGCAATTTAAGGCGCGATCGGATGAAACAGTGCGTGAGCTTGGTCTTGCACTGGCGTCAACGAATACCATGTTCTCCGTGACAGAGCAGTCGATGATCGAGAGCTCTGTCGGAAGCATTAGCGCGTTGGTTGAAGTCGCCAATGAGGCGTCAGGACTGGTCAAGCGCGGGCATGCCAGCGTGGCGATTCGCCTGGTTCATGATCAGCATTTTGATGCCCTGCGCGAAGCCATCGCCTTACCTTTGCAAAATGCTCGCCGCGCGGTTCAGGCGCGCTTTTCTGCTGAGCGTTTGGGCTTAAGCCAGCGGGCGCACTGGCTGACAACGGCCGCATTGATCGCCATGGGCTTGAACGCGGCGGTTTTGATCTACGCCTTGCTGGTTTTTTATCAGCGAAGGGTGGTTCAGCCTGTGGTCTCAATGACAGAGAAAACCCTGCACCTGACGGATGCCCAGGATTCGAAGTCATTTGTGGAAGTCGCCGAGAAGTCCGAAATCGGGGATTTGGCACGTGCGCTCGAGGATTACCGCCAAGTGATCCGGGACATTGACCAGCAACGCTCGCGCAAATCTGTTCTGGCCGACGTGTCCGGGGCCGTTCAGTCTGCAGACAGCCCGTCCGCATTTGCCCATAGTTTGCTAGGTCAGTGCGTTCATTTTTTGGAAATTCAGTTTGCGGGCTTGTATCTTTTGCCGTGGGAGGATTCAGCCCCCCCGTTGTTGCTTGCAGTGAATCAACAGCTCGAGGCCCTGGATACCTCGCCGTTGGCTGCAGACGACGTGCCGGGGCTTGCCAGGTTAATGGGGGCAGAGGCATTCAGTGCCACCGATTTGCCGGGAGACCTTGCCGATAAGCTCCCCGCTGCGCCCGGCGTTGATAGCGCTCATCGCCGCTTGTTTGCGTTGAATCATGATGGAAAGTGTCTTGGCACCCTCGATTTAGCTTGGCCCCAGATCCCAAGTGCGGCACAGATCAGTCTGGTCACTGAATTGGTGCAGGGGGTAGCCCCGCTCCTGGGTAGAGTGCTTCGTAATTTGAACACGCAAGCCTTATTGGCGTCGTCATTGATGCAGGCACAACAGCTTGAAAAGACCACCTTAGAACTGGGTCAGCAGCGCGCCAGTATCGAGGCCACTGAAGCTTGGTACCGCGGCATCATTGCGTCGGCCCCCGATGGTTTGATTGTTGTCAATGCGGCCGGGGAAATTGTTCTGACCAATGCACATGCGGAGAGCCTGTTTGGGTATTCGCATGAGGACTTGAACAAAATCCCGGTTGAATTCTTGCTGCCCAAGTCTGGCGCGGTTGCCCAGGAACTGATGGAGGCGTCTGATGCTGGAGCCGACAAACTGCAGCACCTGGTTTTTTGGGGGCAACGGGAAGATGGCGGGTCTTTCCCTTGCGATGTCACCATGTCCCGATTGGCAGATGCAGCTGGGGCGCTAGTACATGTGTGCCTGTCAGTGCGAGACGCCAGTGAGCGGCGTGCGACCGAATATGCGCTGGAAAGCGCCAAAACGAGATCGGAAAAAGTTCAACGCCAGATCGTGGGCATGTCAGATGCGTTGCCCGTCGCCATATTCCAATATGAAGCCGAGGAGGACGGGCGCGTTCAATTTACCTTTGTCAGCAATCGGGTACTTCAAATCATCGGTGTGTCGGCACGTGAGTTGATGGCCGATGCTGAGGTTTTTTGGCGCAACATGGCGCCATCTGAGGCCGGTTTGGCTGAAAGCGTATTGCGCAACGCCTTCCAACGCGTTTTGGCTGGCGAGCCCGATGTTTCCTTTGTCTCTGAAGTCCGTGCCAAGATCACAGGTACGGTACGTTGGATCAGGGTCAGTACCACTGCCGGTAGCGTTCAAGTGGACGAAAAAATCCAGTGGAACGGCTATGTCGAAGACATCACCGAGCGCAAGCTGGCAGAAGCCGCCATTGCACGGGCGACCAATGACTTTCGCTTGTTATGGGAGAAGTCACCCGACAGTTATTTGTTTCTGCGTGGATCTGCTGTGTTCAGTTGCAATGCGGCTGCGGTCAGGTTGTTTGGTGTGGCAGGCCAGGATGATCTGGTGGGGCAGGAATTGTTCAAGCCACCTTTTTCGCCCATGTTGCAGATGGGCGACGTACCCAGCGAAAAAGCGGCGCATGACATCGCGCGCTACGCCACGGAGCGGCTGCTACAGGGCAGGGCAGATGCTGTTTTGCCTGGTTTAACGGGCATGCAGGTCGATGGCGACGCTTTGATTTACGAATGGCAGTTGTACCGAGCAGATGGCAGTGAATTTTTGGCTGAGACGCAATTGACACCCATGGAGGTCAATGGTGAATCAGGATTTCTGCTGATCCTGCGTGACGTGAGTTTGCGCAAACAGGCCGAGCAAGAAATGCTGCGCGCTAAGGAGGCCGCAGAGAGCGCTGCTCAAACCAAGTCGGATTTTCTGGCCAATATGAGCCATGAAATCCGCACTCCGATGAATGCCATCATTGGCCTGAGCCACCTCGCCCTGAAGACGGAAATGACAGCGCGCCAACGCGATTTTGTCACCAAGATTGAGCAGTCTGGGCAGCACCTTTTGGGCATCATCAATGACATTCTTGATTTTTCAAAAATTGAGGCTGGCAAACTGCATGTCGAGAAAAGTGAGTTTGCGCTAGAGCAATTGCTCGACAACGTCGCCAATCTGGTTGCCGAGAAAGCGGAGTCCAAGGAGTTGGAATTGATTTTCAACGTGGCGGCCGATGTGCCGATTCACTTGATGGGCGATTCACTACGCTTAGGGCAAATCCTGATCAATTACACCAACAATGCCGTCAAATTTACCGAGCGTGGTGAGATTGAGGTGGTTGTTGAAAAAATCGCGGAAACCGCGCTTGACGTCATGCTGCGCTTCACGGTGCGCGACACCGGCATCGGGCTGACGGCCGAACAGACAAGCCGCCTGTTCCAGAGCTTTCAACAAGCAGATACTTCGACAACCCGGCAATTTGGTGGAACAGGTCTTGGCCTGGCCATTTCGAAACAGCTGGCACAGTTAATGGGGGGCGATGTTGGCGTGCAGAGCCAGTACGGCGTGGGCAGCAGTTTCTGGTTTACGTCCCGTCTGGGCAAAGGCAAGAAACCGCAGCGTCGCTTGTTGCCGTCGATGGATGTACGGGGCTTGCGCGTATTGGTGGTGGATGACAACGACAACGCGCGGACGGTGCTTTCATCGATGCTGACGAGCATGCATTTTGAGGTGGATGCCGTCGAATCAGGCGCATCTGCTATTTCAGCGATTGAGGCGCAGGCCAGCTCTAACAAACCCTATGCGCTGGTGTTTCTGGATTGGCGCATGCCGGGGATGGATGGCATCGAGGCGGCGCGTCGAATCCAGGCGTTGAAGTTATCGCCTGCGCCACATTGCCTTCTGGCCACAGCCTATGGGCAAGAGCAAAATGTTCTGCACTCCCAGCAGGCGGGCATCAGTGAAGTGCTGGTTAAACCAGTGAGCCCGTCGGCCTTGCTAGATGCCATCATGCGAACGCTAGATTGGAAGAACTTGGACGACTGGGGTGCCCCAGACCTGAGCACCAACCTGGGCCGGCTTGATTTGGCCAGTTTGGCGGGCGCGCGTCTATTGCTGGTGGAAGACAACGAAATCAATCAACTGGTGGCTGCCGAGATGTTGCGGGACGCGAAGATCGAGGTCGACATCGCAGAGAACGGCCAAGTGGCCATTGCCAAAGTCAAAGCCAATTGGTATGACGGCGTATTGATGGACATGCAGATGCCTGTCATGGACGGCGTGACGGCTACTCAAGAAATCCGCAAAATCGAGCGATTAAATCGTTTACCCATCATCGCCATGACGGCCAACGCCATGAACATTGACCGTGAGCGATGCATGGCGGCGGGTATGAATGATTTTGTCAGTAAGCCCATTGTTCCGGAGTACCTGTGGCGCGTCTTGTTGCAGTGGGTGGGGCCGCGTGTTCAAGCCAATCGTGTTCCTTCAAGCTTGGGCGAAAGCGCCGGGCAGATGGTGCCTGCGGTGCCAGCGCCGGTCATGCTGTCGGCTGATTTGATCGATGGTGGGGAAGGACTGGATTTTCAGATCTTGGGGGTGAACACCGCGCTGGGTTTGAGTCGCATGATGGGTAAAAAGAATTTTTACCTTGCCATGTTGCGCAAGTTTGCGAATGAACAGCGTTCAACCATGGTTGATATTTGTAGCGCCTTGAAGGCGGACGACTGGGCGACAGCAGAACGGTTGGCGCACACCCTGAAGGGTTTGGCAGGCAACCTGGGGGCAGAAGACCTGCAAAACCATGTTGCAGCGCTGGAGTCCAGCATCCACCAAGGCCTTGCACGGGAGTCCTTTGCGCAACAGTTTGAGGTGTGCAAGTTGGCATTTGACCTGCTGATTCTGGAGCTGGACAGGGTCTTGCCGCCAGAAGCTGCCCCTGTGGTTCAGATAGAACTGACGCCAGCAGAGCAGCAGCACATGCTGGATAGCCTGCGTGGCATGCTAGAAGAAAGTGATCCTGGCGCGCTAGAGGCGCTTGAAAACCAAGAGGCCGAGTTCAGAAGTGCACTGAAGGATGCTTACGACCAGGTGTTGGTGCAAGTGCGTGCCTTTGAATTTGATGAGGCGCTTGCGACCTTGGGCACTGTGTAAGTATAGAAATTACTATCAAAAAAAATAGCGCCATAGGCATGACTGGCATGCCGATAGCGCTATTTTGAGAGGTTTTTTTACAGCGTATCGATGAAACTGCGCAGTTTGTCGGAACGGCTGGGGTGTTTGAGCTTACGCAAGGCCTTGGCTTCGATCTGACGGATGCGTTCACGGGTGACGTCAAACTGCTTGCCCACCTCTTCCAGGGTGTGGTCGCTGGTCATCTCGATGCCAAACCGCATGCGCAACACCTTGGCTTCACGTGGTGTCAGGCTGTCCAGGATGTCCTTCACCACATCGCGCAGGCCAGCTTGCATGGCTGCTTCGATAGGCGCGGTGTTGGCGCCGTCTTCGATGAAATCGCCCAGGTGGCTGTCGTCATCGTCACCAATCGGCGTTTCCATGGAGATCGGCTCTTTGGCGATCTTCATGATCTTGCGGATTTTGTCTTCCGCAATTTCCATCTTTGCCGCCAGGATGGAGGCATCGGGCTCGAAACCAAACTCTTGCAAGTGCTGGCGACTGATGCGGTTCATCTTGTTGATGGTTTCGATCATGTGCACTGGGATGCGAATCGTGCGGGCCTGGTCCGCGATAGAGCGCGTGATGGCCTGGCGAATCCACCAAGTGGCATAGGTCGAGAATTTGTAGCCGCGACGGTATTCGAACTTGTCCACGGCCTTCATCAAGCCGATGTTCCCTTCCTGGATCAAATCGAGGAACTGCAGACCACGGTTGGTGTACTTCTTGGCAATCGAGATCACGAGACGCAAGTTGGCCTCGATCATTTCCTTCTTGGCGTCACGTGAACTGGCTTCGCCTTCGTTCATGCGCTTGTTGATGCCCTTGAGCTCGGTCAATGGCACAACAACGCGGTTCTGCAGGTCCATCAGCTTTTGCTGCAGTTCCTGGATGGGCGGAATGTAGCGGCTGATGGTGGCGCTCCAGGGCTTGCCTGCAGCAGCTTGCTTCTCAACCCACTTTTGGTTCAGGAGTTGGCTGGCAACCTTGTTACCGGCTTTGTCCACACCGGAAAAGTCGGCGATGAAGTTTTCTTGTGGGTAATTGCACTTGTCAACAATGATGCGGCGCAGCTCGCGCTCTTTTTTGCGCACATCGTCAACTTGGGCGCGCACCATGTCGCACAGCTTTTCAATCGTCTTGGCGGTGAAGCGGA
>ERZ724524.320-NODE-320-length-30798-cov-6.821618_pt1 | contig 30798 bp, 26 predicted proteins | sample MGYA00376057_ERZ724524 | MGnify/ENA primary metagenome ERZ724524 (study PRJEB28724, sample SAMN07190888) | wastewater metagenome | isolation source: influent of sewage treatment plant in Hong Hong | place: USA: Christiansburg, Virginia | collected 2016-03-01 ...
CGCCCGCAAAGCCCGCGAAATGACGCGCCGCAAAGGCGTGCTCGACGGCATGGGCTTGCCCGGCAAGCTGGCCGATTGCCAAGAAAAAGACCCGGCGATGTGCGAGATCTACATCGTGGAAGGGGACTCGGCTGGCGGCTCGGCCAAACAAGGGCGCGACCGTAAATTCCAGGCCATCTTGCCTTTGCGCGGCAAGATCCTCAACGTCGAAAAAGCCCGCTATGAAAAGCTGCTGACCAGCAACGAAATCCTGACGCTGATCACCGCCCTGGGCACCGGCATCGGCAAAGCGGGCGGCAGCACCGGCGGCGACGACTTCAACGTCGCCAAGCTGCGCTACCACCGCATTATAATTATGACTGACGCGGACGTTGACGGCGCGCACATCCGCACGCTGCTGCTGACTTTCTTCTACCGCCAGATGACCGAATTGGTCGAGCGCGGCCACATCTACATTGCGCAGCCGCCGCTGTACAAGGTCAAGGCGGGCAAGGAAGAGCTGTACCTGAAAGACGCGGCGGCGCTCGACAGCTTCTTGCTGCGCATCGCGCTGAAAGATGCCAGCCTCAGCACCGGCGGCGATGCAGCGCAAACCCTGAATGGCGAAGTGCTGGCCGATTTGGCGCGCAAGCACCAAGTGGCCGAGCATGTCATTGCCCGCCTCAGCAACTTCATGGATGCCGAAGCCCTGCGCGCGATGGCCGACGGCGTGAGCATCACCTTGGACACCGTGGAACAAGCCCAAGCCAGCGCCGATGCCCTGCAAGCCAAGCTGCGCGAACTGGCCACCACCGGCGTGCCCGCCGAAGTAACCAGTGAGTTTGACGTGCGCACCGACAAGCCCATCTTGCGCATCAGCCGCCGCCACCACGGCAACATCAAGAGCAGCGTGATCACCCAAGACTTCGTGCACGGGGCCGACTACGCCGCGCTGGCCGAGGCTGCCAGCACCTTCCGAGGCTTGCTGCAAGAGGGCGCGCGCGTGATGCGCGGTGAAGGCGACAAGCGCCGCGAAGAAAAGGTGAGCGACTTCCGCCAAGCCATGAAGTGGCTGATCAGCGAAGCCGAACGCGCCACCGCCCGCCAGCGTTACAAAGGCTTGGGCGAAATGAACCCTGAGCAGCTGTGGGAAACCACGATGGATCCCAACGTGCGCCGCCTGCTGCGCGTGCAAATCGACGATGCCATCGAAGCCGACCGTGTCTTCACCATGCTGATGGGCGACGACGTGGAACCGCGCCGCGAGTTCATCGAAACCAATGCGCTGCGGGCGGGGAATATCGACGTTTGAGAGAGACAACCGAGGCGCTTGATGGCGCTTCGGTTTTCAGCGCTGACCCGATACAGCGCCGCCCCGGTTGGTGGGCATGAATTCCACCTCAATTCGCATGCGAGTTTTCACGCCCAAGCCCCCCAATAAGCCGGGGCTGAATTTGGCGTTTTTAAATCCTGCAATCGCAGCAGCTTCAAAAAATCCGGGGGTCGTCGCACTGACCACTTGGATATCTAAAACATCTCCAGTACCTGAAATCAAAATATCCAAGGTGACTGTGCCTTCACGGTTTTGCGCCTGCGGTGGATATTCAATCACTACCTGAGAAAGCAACCCCGGTGGAGAACTCAGCAAGCTGGCATCCACCACATCGCTGGCATGGGTGCTGGCAGCAATGGTTGCAGTCGCAGGTTGTGCTGGCTTAACGACATCAGCAATCGGAGAAGAAATAACCGCTGGTTTCAACTCATTGGCAATTTTCTCAACTTCGGGCGCTTGCCTGTTTTCAGAGATATCTTGATTTTCGACCTCTTTAACATCGTCATTATGTTGGTACGTCAACAATCTGGCGTGCATGGATGATGATGGCGGTGCCACCAACTGCTGCGCGCCAAAGAGGTTGAGTCCAAGCCAAACCAACAGTGGCGCGCCATGCAAAGCCAGCGACAGCGCGCAAGCATTCGATAACTTCAAAAATACCTGCCTTTACCGCACCAACTCAATCAACGTTTGATTTCACGCCAGCTCACACGGCGACCCAGAGGATCAGGCGGTGCAATTGGGATTTCACGTATGGATGTTGAAGAATCTGAACCGACGCTGGTGGCCACCACGCGACCATCAGGCAAGATCACGTAACTTAAACCCACGCTCAATGAATCGTTCAATTGCGACGATGCTTCTTGGTTCACACTGGTTGAAACAACACCGCCTGAAGTCAGCGACACGTAATTGAGCCAGCTGTGTCCACCAGCTTGGCAAGCTGAGTTAGAAGGCACGTTACTAGAGAAAACGACCGTGCCAGACACAACGAACGGATCAACGTTGACTCGCTCCTTGGATTCTGGAAGATCAATCACCCAGCCAGCAGACAAAGCACATGTGGCCGTACTGCCAGTGCAACTTGAAGTGCGGATGGTTCCACTTTGAGTCAAAGTCAATGGCTTCAATGAGCCGCGCAAGTTGGAATAAACAACCACTGCACCGGGTGTGTCTTTGAAACCATAAATAGACTGGGTTTGCGTTGTTGCAGTATCCGAGCTACCCAAGAATTTCCCCGTTCCAACCAAAATCATGGTTTTACCATCCACTTCGGCCAGTTGCATCCGAGTGGTAATGGGCTGTGTTGTCCCTGAAGAATCTTTGGTGATACCCACAAGGGTGGCTTCTGTACCAGTTGGTGCAATCGTGCCATTGACATCAAAGCGCCAAACGTTACCCAACAAATCTCCACCATAGACACGCAAGGTTTTGTTATCTACAGCACCATTGGCCACGTAATTATTCACCTCACGCAGTCCACTGGGGTTGGTTGATGTACCGACACCCGTGCTGATTTTGCTGATGACACTGCCCGTGACCGCGTTCAACACATAAAGGTAACCCACACCATCGCCAGAACCTGTTGAGCTTCCCACATTGTTATAACCAGAGGTGACGAAGACAACCCAAGTCCCATTAGCGAGCTTAGAAATCACAGGGCGGCCAAATGTCAGACCCAAATTGCAATCTGTACCTGTGCCACCGCAAGTGCTGCTGAAATTGAACTCCCAGAGTGATTTGGGTGTGGTGGGATCGGTGATGTCCAAGGCGTAATAACCTTTACCACCAGCATTCAAGCCACCCACCAAAATTGTTTTCCAGGCACCAGCTGTGGTGTCGTACACATCACCAGAAGTTGGACTGCCGTCTACATAAAAGTGATGGTTTGATTTGTAGTCGTTATCAGCCAAGCGATACAAATCAGGCAAGACTGGCTGCGGTATATAAGCCCAGGCCTCTTTACCAGCATTAGCCGCTTGGGGGTCAGAAGCAGAAATTGGGGCGTAGAACGCATGCAGCATCCCACCATTCGACCCGACATAAATCATGGGAGTACGGCTGGCTTGAGATGTCTTGAATGCAGCATAGCCTGTATCGCTGTAGGTTGACGAGGGGGCTTTCACAAACTTAGCCACAGAACCCACAATATCGCCCAGAATATGCGAGCGGGCGCGATAAAGTTTAGTAGCACTGTTTTCTGTAAAACCTTCTAATCCACGTTGCCCGCGAATAAAGTTCACCAAATTGGCACCGGCAGCCAAGCTGCGTTGATTCGCTGTGCCAGAAGTGCCATCGCTCATGGCTGCATACTGGGTGAAATTGGCAACGGCTGCGCTGCCGAAATAGGCTTGCTCTGTCGCGCTCAAACCTGTATCTGAAGTACCTGTGGGTGATCCATTGCTGTCACAAGCTTGGGTGTTCCAAGTGAATTTTCCTAAGTTATTTGTTGCCGTGGTCTTGCGAATGTAAATGACACGGTTGTCGCAGGCGGCTCCGGCCATTGCATCCAACTTATCACGGGCCGACCAACTGACTGTCGTTGTCACCTCACCTGTTGAAAGATCAATGGCGCGACTTTGCAAGTCACCTGTCCAATCCTGGGTGATAAAGCTGGTCAAGAAAGAGGCATTATCTCCAGCAACAGGCGTGTTATTGGCTGGAGTTGCAGCACCGCCAGAACCTGCCGCAGTTTTGATTTTATCAAGAGCAGAACTCAAACCAGTCACCACTGCTTGTGGATCACCAGCGCTGAAGTATTCACCACGGCCATTGACTGCGGCATGCCAAAAATCGTCAATGGACTTGGTGTTGTTGTAGTTCAGGGCATTGGTGTAATCCACACTCAAATCAGGCCAAGCGGGCCAATTTTGTGTACCGGTGCGAATGTTTGCAAATGCACCTGTCAAAGCGGTTTTGTAATTGCTTTGGTAATCAATCGTCCCCGCCACGCCCAAGCCCAAACCAAAAGTGGTCATGTGCTGGTGTGTAGCCGTGTCATCTTCCAAACCAGTGCCAGTGGCCTTCACGTCGTTGCTCATGTCTGGACGCAAATCAGTGATGTAGTAGTACTGAGCCACGTCGGCCAGCGAGTTGGCCGATCCGCCCACAGCGGTATCGACCGTGACCACACAAGGCCATGCCGTACAGCCTGTCGGCAGCGCTGGCTTGGCGGGTTGTGCGGGCAAGGTGTCAACGCCATCGGTGTAGCAAACGCCGTCCAAGTCAGTGATGGCTGTCGTGCTGGTGGTGAGCGGGTCTGTTTTCACCAGCGTGGTGTTGCTGATGTACTCCACCAACTGCGACGTCGCGGTTTGGTACTGGATTTTGTGTGCAGGCAGCGGGGTGCAAGTGGTTGCCACATAGTTGTTAGACGATGTCGCAGCTGCGTCGGTACACGATGCGGCGCTGACCTGGGTGGGGCCTGTGCTGTCCGTTGTGCATGCCGTGGTGGTGTAGCTATTGCCAGAAATCGGGCTTGCTGGCGTGCACGAAGCCACCAAGGTATTGGTCACTGCTGGAGTACACGTCGTAGTGACGAAAGTCGGGCTACCAGTGGTTCCTGCTGAACATGAGGCTACAGCCGTAGGGCCAGTTGCGGCACTGGTACAGGTGATGGTGACGTAGTTGTTTGCAGCCAAGGGGCTTTGATTGGTACAACTGGCCACGGGTGTTGCTGCGGTATTGTTGGTTGAGCAAACTGTCTCGGTGTAGTTATTGGCCGAAGTAGGCGCCACTGTGGTGCATGAGGCAACCGGTGACGGGCCCGTCAGAACTGTAGTGCTGCATGTACGTCCTAACCAAGAATTGCCACTGGCGGCTGTTTGAGCCGTACAGCTACTGGCCAGCGTAGGACCAGTGTTCACAGTCCTGCATGTGGTGGTGGTGTAGCTGTTTGCGGAGGTTGGCGCAATGCCAGCGCAGGTCGCGCTGGATACCGCCGTTGATCCGAGTACAGGGGTACAAGTCGTTGTTGTCCAGCTGTTGCCTGCCGTGGGCGTAACAGGTGTACATGCAGCAACGGCTGTTGGCCCTGTCGTCACAGGGGCACAGGTGGTGGCGGTGTAGTTGTTTGCAGATGTCGCTGTTGCCGCTGTACACGCCTGTACTGGCGTCGGCCCTGTAGGGGCATTGGTGCAGGTGGTTGCCACATAGGAATTGCTGCTGCTCGCCGTGGCATTGGTACAGCTTGCAACCAATGTAGGCCCTGTCGTTGCGGTAGGGCACGTGGTTGTTAACCAATTATTAGCAGATGTTCCTGTGATGGGTGTACAAGTGGCCACCCCCGTAGGCCCAGTCGTAGCCAAATTACACACCGTAGTCACAGCGCCAGATGTTGTTGACCCGACCGTGCAACTTTGCAAATACGTTGTCGTGGACTTTGGATTGGTGCAGGTTGTCGTAACGTAGTTGTTAGCGGCAGAAGCTGCTGAATTGGTACAGGATGTCACCGCCGTTGGGCCGCTGGTTGTGGCGGTGGTACAGCCGGTCTGTGTGTAGCTGTTGCTGCTCTTTGCTGATGCCGTAGAACACGTAGCCACCAAGGTCGGGCCCGTCGTATTAGTGCCGCAGGTGGTGGCCTGCCAGCTGTTGGCAGATGTGGCGGCGGTATTGGTGCAACTAGCTATAGGTGTAGGGCCGGAAGTCACAGGCGTGCAGGTTGTAGCCGTCCAACTGTTGGCGGCTGTGGCAGTAACCGGTGTACAGGTCTGCACGAAAGCGGCCGCCGCATAGTTGGGGCCATTGGCGCACACCGTTGCTGTGTAGTTATTACCACTGGACGCAGTGACCGCAGTGCAAGTTTGCACCGGCGCTGTGGCGGAAATCGTTACAACAGGGCAAGTGATGGTCTTCCAACTGTTGCCTGATGCTGCGGTCTGGGCCGTGCAACTGGCAACAGGTGTGGGGCCGGTTGTAGCGGTGTTGCAACTAATGGTGATCCAGCTGTTGGCGCTGCTGCCAGTTTGCGCCGTACAGGTTTGCACAAACGTCACGGAACCGCCGCTGCTGCAAGTCGTGGTCAAGCCATTGGTTGGGCCGCTGGGTGTACAACTGGCTACAGGCGTGGGCCCCGTGGTGGAGGTGCCACAACTGGTGGTGGTGTAGTTGTTACCCGCCACAGGACTGATGGAACTGCAAGTGGAAACCACCGTAGGGCCCGTGTTGATCGGCGTGCAGGTGGTCGTCGTGTAGTTATTGCCAGATGATGCGCTGGCCGCTGTGCATGAAGCCACAGGCGTCGCGCCAGTGTTGTTGGTGGTACACGAGGTGGTGGTGTACGAGTTGCCAGAGGTGGGCGAAATTGCTGAACAGGTGGCAGCAGGTGTTGGCCCCGTCGCCACCGTGGTACAGGTGGTGGACTGATAACCGTTGGCTGACGTCGCCGCTACTGGCGTACAGGTCGCCACTGGCGTCGGGCCACTGACAATGGTGGTCGAACACGTGGTGGTGGTGTAAGCGTTTGTTGAATCAGCAGCTGCGGCAACGCACGAAGCCACCAGCGTGGATGGCGTGGTCACAGTGATGCAACTGATACTCCCACCAGCCGTGCAGGTGGCGACAGGGGTTTGCAACTCAGTCAAGCCATTGTAGGAATTGAGCTGCGAAGTGCTTTTATAGACCTTGCTGACTGTCTGATCTTGGCGCGTGGTTGAAACCAAATTTTGCGTTGTGCTGGCCGTCGTACGGCTGGTGCTTTGCGTCACTTGCGAAGTCGATTGCAACGCCTGCACCACCGTTTGGGTGGTCTGCGAGGTGGATTGGTTCTGCTGCGTCTGTGTTTGTGTTGTCTGCGCCACTGCCTTCTGCGTTTGCGAATAGGACGCGACTGTTTGCGTCGTAGACCTGCTAACGGTAGTCTGCGTCTTAGTCAGTGTCGTAGTCCACTGCTGGTACTGATTAGTGACCTTGGTTAGCTGAGACGTGTTCCGCGTCCATTGCGAAGTGGACATGTCCGTTCTTGCGGTGGACTGGTCAGTGCGACTGGTATCGGCGAATGTCTGTGAAGTACTGACATAAGTTTGCTGAGTTTTTTGTAGATTTTGCGCAGTCGCCTGCAATGGCTGCGTAGTTGCCTGCATTGTCTGGGTATTTATCCGTGTGATTTGAGCAGTTGTTCTATACTCATAAGCCCCCACACACGCCAGTGAACTGTAAGTATTATCCTTATCAGTCGTCGTCCGAATGGAAGTGCTACCACCATCCCAAATAGGGCGCGGGGTCCAATTAGCATTCAGGGTTAATATATTATCTTGCTTGCCGACCAAAGTGGAGCCATCTAATTTAACGGGCCCCGCAGTTTCAGCCACTGTATTCCAGTAACCATCGGTAGTCATCAAAGTAAAGTTCTTTTGACAAGAATAGGATACGGGATCAGGAGTCATCCCGGAGTTAATCCCATCCATCATCCCACCATAATGCCGACCAACACGGGCCAAGCCTTCCCGCATGGGGGATGATCCGCTAGGCTCTTGCGCAAAAACCTTGGTATACCAAGCAGCCTTGTTTGTCGAATCGAAATCACTCAAGGCTTGATATTTTGCTGCAGCCACAGGCTTGCCGGGATTAGCAGAAATAAAACCAACGCGGAATGAGTCTGTCACCCCCACAAATGCACGACTCAAACTGCTTTTAGTCATGGCCATGCGAGTACGGTAATAGGTATACCAAATCGCAAAGTTAACACGCTCATCAGTAGAATTGATACCAGAGGTCGCACTTACAATTTTCCGCGTCCAATTCCCTCCGGTGGCGGCAATGTTGCCAGCAAAACCTGAAACGCCAGTATCAGTTTGAGTACATGGATCTGTCTTATAACTCAGAGGAGTTGCCGTGCCTGTATAAATATAATAATAAGCTGGCTGAGCTGTATCATTGGCGGTACTAGATTGGTTCTGACGAGTCGTCGTATCGTATGCACGAAATGCCGTTGATAAATCAACAGTTGCCGTATCTGTTGTAGAGTAATAGTTGTGCCGCGCACTGGTAAAAATCGGCGTAGCCAAGTTCACACCCAACGAATCTTTGGGTAAAATATAAACCGTATTAGGGTTGTAATAAAGCGCATTGCATTGATAGCTCTTATAGCCAATCGGCAAATCAACCTGCAAGCCCTCCACCTCATCTGGCATGTGCGAGAAACTCATGGACTGAGAGGTGTCCATCAGCAGCATGATATTAGGCTTCACGTCCGCTGTGGCAGCACCTGCAATCGGCTTATTTGCAATATCCGTCAACTGTGCAAATGCAGCTGAAAAACCCGCAAAAAACACGAGTGCAATCAAAAATTTGAATTTTGATTTATAAATATCAGGAAACATGGTAAATTCCCTCACTCAATACATGATTGCTTGAACGTAGCTCAGCGTATTACGCGGCCCTTCAATGCGGGTTGTCACTCTAAAATATGCCGATGGTGCAGAAATAACAGGATCGGTGCCGCCACCACCCGTCCCCACACCTGCGCTGACAGAGCTCAACCCTGATGGCCTAACACAATTTTGATTTGCCAAGGTCAAAGCCCCGGCCAATGAGCATAAACGGTGAATGACATACATCACTCTATTGCCCATGCCATCGTCATTCGTCACCAATATGGCATTCGTCCCAGCAGACCAGCCATATGTGATGGGATTGAAAGTGGTATCCCAAGTCGCAAAATAGCCTGGTGATTGATTTGCATAAAGAGTTGCAGCTGTTCGCGAAACCAACCAAGAACGAGCCGCCTCAAGACCCAAATCACCCGCTGAAGTTGCGTTCTTTTTGAATGCTAAATTACCCGCAACCGCCTGACTGCCTGAAGTCGAGCGAAGCATGGCATAAACGGCAAACACCATAGAAACTATGGCAATCATCGCAATAATCAGCGTCACTCCTTTTTGGCGGCGATGCATACCAAGAGCGCGGGGCTGAAATGATCTCATGAGGTGGCTCCCCATGTCATATTTCTAAGTAAAATCACAGTTTCATAAACCCGATATCGATAATGGTGCCAATCATTGGCGATCACGGATGAGGCTGATGTCGTGCCATCCAAGTTACGCATCGTGAAAGTTCCTCCCGACCATGTCAAGGCAGAAGGCGTCACACTTTCTTTTTCCAACTGACCACTGCGTGTCAAGATCGCCACGCGCACAGCCAGCAGCGTGGCCCAGTTGGTCGGTGCTGCATTGGTCCACTCCGCAGCTTCAATGCTGCCGTTGGCTGTGGATCCATCGCTGCCATCTACACCGTACTGAGCTTGCAGATCAGCGATGCCTTCTGCAACTTCAAACGCAGTCGCATCGCGGAGGGTGTTGCGCCGCGTCAACACACCTGCGGAAGTCACCGACCACTCGGTACGCTGCGGAGATGGCCCTAAATCATAAATCTCACCGGTTGAAAATGTCACGCTGGCAGAAGAAGAATTACCAGTTGGGGTCACAGACACCCCTGTATAAAAACTAGTGTAGCTGGCCGTCGTGTGCTCAATAGATACAGCATCTGCCGCCACATTACCGGTCACCTCATATAATACGCAATCTCGTGGCGTATTTCCAGCCACTAAGATAGTATCTCCAGCATTAAATCCAGCACGATATTTTAATGTTTTGGTAGTTGCCGTTGAAGCATCCAACTGCTGAATATTGGCAACATAAGCAGAATTACCATAAGTAACACGGATAATATCTGCAGCGCCACTGGCACCATCAATGATCTCAACAGGCGTTAACGTAAAATTAAAGTTTTGTGGAGTCAATGTGCTGTTATAAGCAGCAACTGAACAACCAATGGTTGCCGCACTCACATTACCAAACCCGACACCTGCTTGCTTTAAATCTCGCTCGATATCCATGATACCGACACCACCAGATATTTGCGCATTGCTACCCGTTGCAATAGTTCGCCTGCGAGCATCCCAAGATGTCAAAATCAAATAAATGGCAATGATTGCGCCCATCGACAAAGCAATACCCAACAATAATTCGATCATAGACAAGCCACGCTGATGATGGCGCTGCCTTAAACGATATAAAGTTGGTTTAAAAATTTTCATTGACGTAAGCTGCATAAGTGTGCCTGCGTGGCTGTACATCATTAGGGCTTTGCCAGCACACTGTGACTGTCACCTTGTTGAATCCCGTAGCAGGATCCGTATCCACCAATATCTGTTGCATGGCCGCAGTTGATGCAGGTAAATGACCCGTTCCCGTGCGAACATTGGCTATCCAAGCTGTCACAGCGGCATTCGTTGAAGCAGTCCCCGAGAATGAACATGTACCAGATGACGATGTGAAGTGCCTGAAACTCTCTAGAGAGGTTTTGAAATTATCTGCACTGCTGCGATCAGCCAGAACCCGCATCTGATCCACAATTAAGCTTGCAAAATTTGCAGCTTCTGAACGGTTTTGCGCATCAGACTGGGCAGTTTGGGCAATGCCCATCGCTTTCATCAGTCCCACAATGCCAATGACAAACAACAACGAAGCGACAAGCACTTCGAGTAAAACAATTCCACGCTGCTGTTTTTTATAAGCCATATTAAATAATAATTAACAGGCCCGTGTATCGTTAGCCGCCGTGGCAGCAGGCTCACACATTTTGACTTGCCCGCTGGATGTGATAATCACACGCAGACACCGCACTGGCGTACATGCAGCGCTGCTGCTGGTAAAGTCAACCAGCCACCTCGCACCCAGTGAAGTACTTCCTGCACTGTTGAAAGTAATTGCGGAGGTAGCCGCACTGTTAGAAACCCCACTGATGCTGACAGACGTACTGGCATCACTCCGTCCTGAGCCTTCACGGGCATCTTTACCCTCAATAAAGGTATAAACCGGCGTAGCATCATCGCTGACTGATCGCACAATCCAATTGCCGGCTGTAGAGCTTAAATTGGAAGTTCCGACATTAGCGATCACAGGACTGTCAGTGGTCAATATCAACTGAACCGCTTGATTGGTACGTATGGCTTCAGTACGTGCTTTCTGTGCACTCGAAGCGAATGCTTCAGCAACGCTGCGTATCTTAGAATTTTCAGTATAAATACCTAAAGAGGGCATTGCCAGCATGACAAGGATCACCATCAAGGTGATGACAACCATCACCTCGACCAAAGAAAAACCTCGATTCATGCGGGAATCAATCAGCATGTGCCGTCTTTTTTGATGACCCAGCAATTGGTATTTGTGCCAGTCCAACCGGTTGGCAATGCGGTGGTATTGCGGACATTAGACTGGTCAACGGTGTATGTGAACCCAGCCATCGTGCTTGTTCCCGTGGCCGACACGGTGTATGCACTGGCAGATAGGCTGGAACAGCTGAAAGTAAATTGAGTGGTATTGGCAGGTAGAGGAGCAACCGTGCCTGCTACGCAGGCTCCTACATAAGTTCGGTTATCTTGAAAGAATTGCTCCATCTTGACGCGCATATCAGATAAACCCGATACCGCTTCTGTGATTCGGCCACGCTTCACATAATCACCGTAAGCAGGAACTGCAATTGCTGTCAACACACCAACAATGGCGACAACAATCATGACCTCAATCAACGTGAATCCAGCTTGTATTCGCTTCATATTTTTTCCTGCATTCAAATATCTGCTTGACCTACCACTAACGATGAACAGCCAAAATTAAATATTACATTATCAAAAAAGAACACAATCAAGAGATTGTTTGCATGTTTTAAATTGATAATCCGCTGGGATTTGGAAATTGAAGGCCACCCGGCTTGGCCTCCCCATTGAAGCTCATTCCATGCCTCCTAAGTTTAAAGGGAGTCAAAGGAAATCAGGTGTCTACCGGGAAAAACATTGTAACTTAAGTAGTATTTACTCCCATCATGGGCGCTCGACTCATGCAGATTCCACGCCCCAAGCCGCACGCACGGCAGCCACTTTGCCACGCAAATCGCTCAAGCGAAAGGGCTTGGTCAAGAAGTCGTCCATGCCCGCTTCTAGGCAGGCGATTCGGTCAGATTCGTAGGCATTGGCGGTCAGCGCGACGATGTAGGGTTGGCGCGCCAGCGGTAGTTTTCGGATCACGCGGGTCGCATCCAGCCCGTCCATTTCAGGCATGCGCATGTCCATCAAGATCAGGTCATAGGCACGGCGGTTGACGCAGGCGATGGCTTCTTGTCCATTGACCGCTTGATCTGCTTGGATGCCCAAGGTCTTCAACATGCCCTCGGCCAACATGCGGTTGACCACATGGTCATCCACGATCAGCACCTGGGGCTTCCAGTTGGCGTTGGCGATCAAGCGTTCGGGCGACAAGGTCGGCGCGGGCGTGACCACGGGTGTCACTGCATCGCCCAGGCGCAATCGAATGTGAAAGCGAAACGTGGAGCCTTGACCTTCTTGACTGTCCACACTGAGGCCGCCTTGCATGGCCTCACACAACCGCGCTGAAATCACCAGCCCCAAGCCGGTGCCGCCGTACTCACGGGTGGTTGACGCATCGACTTGCGAAAACGCCTGAAACAAGCGCTCGCGCCGCGCCGCCAAAATGCCAATACCGCTGTCTTGCACCGCCACACGCAGCTGAATGTGGTCCTCGTCCACGAGCTTGCTTTGCACCTGCACACTGATCTGGCCTTGCGCAGTGAATTTGATGGCGTTGGAGAGCAAATTGCTGATGATTTGCCGCAGCCGTGTGCTATCGCCTTGTACCAGTTGTGGCAGCTCGGGGCCGAGGCTCAGCGTCATCGCCAGTCCTTTGGCATGGGCTGTGGGGCGGTACAAATCAACCACACTGCTCAATTCTTCGCGCAGGTGAAACGGGCGCATTTCCAGCTCCAGCTTGCCCGCCTCAATTTTGGAGAAATCCAAAATGTCGTTGATCAACACCAGCAGCGCATCGCCACTTCGGCGCAAGGTGCTGAGCTGAGCTTGCTGCTCAGCGTTGAGTGGCGACAGCGCCAGCAACTCCGCCGTGCCCAAAATGGCGTTCATGGGGGTGCGGATTTCATGGCTCATCATGGCCAAGAACTCGCTTTTGGCACGGGTCGCCGCTTCGGCTTTGACCAGCGCTTGCGCCAATTCGGCGGTGCGCTGCATCACTTGGTATTCCAAGCTTTGCGCTTGGTTTTGCAGCGCTTGATTGGCCTCGTACAACGCACGGCTCTTGCGTTCCAGCAGGCTCTCAGCCTCTTGGCGCGCTTGACGCTCGCGCTCTAGGCGTCGGTGCCAGCGCTCCGCGTCGAAATCCGTGGTGTCCATGTGTCAGCCTTAGTCCATCAGGGTCAGCGTGAAGCGTTCGCAGTGATCATCACTGCCGTTGCCAGGCGCGCGCTCAATCTGAAGAGCTTGACCGAAATGCCGCGCACAACCCCTGATCAGACCTTCGGCCAGATCCTCCAAATGGCGAGCGGAGTGATAACGCAATACCAACTGCCGAGAAGTGTGACTTTCTACCTCAAAGCGTGGCAATTGCGCGTCAGGGTAGAGCTTGAGAACTTCAACGTGAATGATGTCTTCCACGCCCGCTAGAAACGCCAAAACGTCAGTCCTCCCCACAAAAAATGCCGGGTAACGCTGCACAAAACGGCCGAAAAGATGTTCGCCAAAGGCTTGTAGCAACAACGGTACGGGCACGGCCACTCGCTGCGATAAAGCAGAGACCAGCGCCACCATTTCTTGATGTGGATAAGTTCCTACGGCGGTGTAAGCACCACCGGATGGCAGTTGCGCAGCATCGATCAGGTCGTCCACCATGTCCAAAGAGTGGTGCTGCTCGACCATGTCGAGAAACTCTGTAAAAACGATGCCCTTCATCGGATTTCCCCTTGATCGCGGGCCAACGACGCGATGTGGTAGTCATCGTAACCATCAGCCCGTGTCTGCGGTGCAACAAAGTTGTGTATAAGGGCTCGCTTTCCCTCTTCTCCAGAACCCTTATGCCTCACACCACTCCCGTGTGCCCGCAATGCGGCTTGCACAACACCTACTCCGACAGCTTCCAATTTGTGTGCCCTGATTGCGCTTTCGAGTGGCCGCTGACCACCGCTGACGACCAAGCCACCACCGACACCGAGGCCAGTGACGGCCCCATCCTGGATGCCAACGGCAACCCGCTGGCCGACGGCGACGCGGTGATCTTGATCAAAGATTTGAAGGTCAAGGGCTCGTCCATCGTGCTCAAGAAGGGCACCAAGGTCAAAAGCATCCGCTTACCGCAAGGCGCGGGCGACCATGAGGTGGACTGCAAAACCGACCAAGGCGGCTTCATGCTGAAGGCCTGCTTCCTCAAAAAAGCCTGAGCGGGGCACAGCCCCGAATCCGCTGTGGACACCATTGCCGTCATCGACTTTGAAACCACGGGCTGCGTGCCCGCCCAAGGCGACCGCGCCACCGAAATCGCCATCGTGCTGCTGGAGCGCGGCCGCGTGGTGGATCGCTACCAAAGCTTGATGCGTACCGGGGCGCGCATTCCGCCCTTCGTGGTGCAACTGACCGGCATCACCCAGGCGATGGCCGATGCCGCACCGCCCGCCGATGTCGTGATGGCCGAAGCCAGCCGCTTTGTCGGCGAGGTGCCGATGGTGGCGCACAACGCCGCCTTCGACCGCAAATTCTGGGTTGCCGAACTGGCGCGGGTGGATTTGCCTGCACCCCAGCCTTTTGCCTGCACGGTGCTGCTGTCACGGCGGCTGTACCCGCAGGCACCGAATCACAAACTGGGCTCGCTGGTGGACTTTCACGGACTGCCGCGCACCGGCACCGCCCACCGCGCGTTGGCCGACGCCGAAATGACCGCCCACCTGCTGGCCCAGATACAGCGCGACTTGCGCGAGCAGCACGGCATCGCCCAGCCCGATCACGCCTTTTTGCAGGCGCTGCAACAGTGCGGCAAACCCACGTTGGCGCGCTGGCTGGCGGCGCAGCGCGCTACAACGGCATAGCCACGCAGCCCCAGCCGCATCTGATCTGGCGATTTTCTGCACCTCTGCACCTACCCCATTGATGCAGACGCGGCACGATACGGGGTTATGGATCACATCACGCCCTACCCTTTTACCCACCAACCCGCATCCGGCGGTTTCTCTTCACAACTGCTGACCCAGCTGGCCCGCTCTGGCGTGCTGGCAGTGGCTGTTCCGGCCAGCATGGGCGGCGCAGGCGGCACGCAGCAAGAACTCAGCGCAGAAGCGCGCATGATTTGCCAGTACGAACCCGCCGCATGGGCCGTGCTGCGCGCACAGCGCTTGGCCATTGAAGTGCTGATGCACACCAGTAACGTCGGCCTGCGTGAATACCTGTTACCTGACTTGCTGGCGGGCACCCGCGCAGGCACCGTCGCCACGCCCACCGCCTGCACCCCCTTGATCGGCACCGACACAGGCCGAGGCTGGCACTTGCAAGGTCATTTGCCGCACATGGCCAATCTGCACAGCGCAGGCTACACGCTGATCGCGCCCGTGCAGCTCGGAACATCGACCGGCTGGGCCGCATTGCGCAGCGAAGAAGACGGCCTGACCGTGCGTCCGCCGACAGAGCCCACCCCCGCTTGGGCCGCTGCCGCCCACTTGGGTGAGTTGGAATGCCACCACTGCCTCTTCCGTGAAGACGAGTGGTTGGGCGATCAAACCCTGACCGCACACGTGCAAACTTTAGAAGCCGCGCTGCACCAAGCTCAACTGCACACCTGATCGTGCGCCGCCCACGTGTCAGACGGCTGGCATGGGCGTGCTCTATGCTGCAAGAAAGGATTGATCGCCATGAACTTCTTTCAGCGCCGCCCTCCGACCCTCAACCTCGCCTTGCAAGGCGGCGGCGCGCACGGCGCGTTCACTTGGGGCGTGTTGGATGCACTGCTCGCCGATGGCCGCGTGCGCTTTGAAGGCGTGAGTGGCACCAGCGCCGGAGCCATGAACGCCGTGGTGCTGGCGCAAGGCTTGATGGCGGGTGGCCCCGATGGCGCACGCGCCGCACTCGACACCTTTTGGACCACCGTGGCCAGCAGCGCACCTTTCGAAGTTGCCGTGCCCGCCGCTGACGGCAAAAACATGCTGCTGTCACCGCCGCTCAAGCTGCTGCTGCAATGGAGCCACTACTTCTCGCCCGAGCAACTCAATCCGTTTGACCTGAACCCGCTGCGCAAAATCATCACCGCGCAAATCGACTTTGACCGGCTGCGGCGCGACAGCCCGGTGCAGCTCTTCATCGCCGCCACCCACGCCAACAGCGGTAAGCTGCGGCTGTTTCGCAACGCCGAATTGAGCGCCGATGCCATCTTGGCCTCAGCCTGTCTGCCCACCATGCACCGCAGCGTGGTGATTGATGGCGAGCCCTACTGGGACGGCGGCTACAGCGCCAACCCCGCCGTGTTCCCGCTGTTTGAGGAATGCGAGGCCCGCGACATCATGCTGGTGATGCTGGCCCCGCTGGTACACAAAACCACGCCCACCAGCGCCAAAGACATCCGCAACCGCATGATGGAGCTGGCCTTCAACGCCACGTTTTTGCGCGAGATGCGCATGTTCGCCGAGCTGCAAGCGCGCGTACGCCCCGGGTGGCTGAAGCTGGGCGCGTTCGAGCGGCGGCTGAGCCAAACCCACTTTCACACCATTGAAGCCAGCGAGTGGATGGGCGAACTCAGCACCGAATCCAAACTCGCGGCCAATATGCAGTTTTTTGGGCTGCTCAAAACCCTGGGCCAGGCTCGCGCACAAGCTTGGTTAGCCCAACACTGCGACGACATTGGCAAGCGCAGCAGCGTGGATTTGGAGGCGCTATTTAATTGAAGTAGAAATTAATTGCCATCACCGCAGCGTGCGATGTCACATTAACGCGACGTGCGGCGCGGTTGATCCGTCATGGGCATACGATTTTCAATATGGCGGAAGTTGATGCGACCTTTGGTGAGGTCATAAGGCGACAGTTCCAGAGACACTCGGTCGCCCGCCAAAATGCGAATGTGATTTTTGCGCATCTTGCCTGCGGAATAGGCAATCAACTCGTGCCCGTTGTCCAAGGTAACGCGGTAACGCGAATCGGGCAACACTTCATTGACCACACCGGTCATTTCAATCAACTCTTCCTTGGCCATGGCTGGCTCCTTCTCTGTGCATGAGTCAGGGCGGCACCAGGTTCAACGCCATCCCCGAAATTTGAAAGGCGATAGCGTAGCGCGTTGTCAGGCAATTAGTGAAGTCCTAAGGCGTGTTGAAGTGTCTGTCTGTCACCACAGCACCACACTCTGGCACTCAAAAACAGTCATGCACTACGTCAGTGCGATGACACCGCAACGGAACTGTTACTTGCCGTCAGGCAACTCGATCTTGACCTCAAGCACTTCCAAATTATCCTCACGTTCTAATTGAACTGAGATATCTTTAGGATTAATTTTGACGTATTTGCTAATGACAGCAACCAAATCCCGCTGCAAAGCCGGCAGATAATCTGGGCCTATGCTATTTTTATCGCCACGCTCATGCGCCAGAATGATTTGCAACCGCTCTTTGGCTACGCTGGCACTCTTTTTTTTCTCGCCCAGGAAAAAGGACAAAAAAGCCATCTTTTATTTCCCCCCGAACAAGCGCTTAAAAAATCCGGGTTTTTCGGCCTCAATAAACCGCATCGGCTTGGTTTCACCCAAAAAGCGACTGACCACATCGCTGTAAGCCTCTGCCACATCGCTGTTGGCCATGTGAATCACCGGTACGCCTTGGTTAGACGCTTGAAGTACGCTTTCAGATTCAGGAACGACACCAATCAACTCAATGCGCAAAATGTCTTGAATATCATCCAGTGACAGCATTTGGCCGTCTTGCACACGGCTGGGGTTGTAGCGGTTGATCAGCAAATACTCTTTGATCGGCTCCCGGCTATCGATAGCGCGCTGGGTTTTACTGCCCAAAATTCCTAAAATTCGATCCGAATCGCGTACCGATGAAATTTCTGGATTGGTGACGACCAATGCCAAATCGGCATAACGCATGGCCATCAAAGCGCCAGTTTCAATGCCCGCAGGAGAATCACAGACGATGTATTCAAACCCCATTTTTGCCAACTCAGTCAACACCCGCTGCACCCCATCTTCGGTGAGGGCATCTTTATCACGGGTTTGTGAGGCGGCCAAGATAAACAACTTGTCGCTTTGCTTGTCTTTGATCAGCGCCTGATTGAGATTGGCCTCGCCCGTGATCACTTGAATGAAGTCGTACACCACCCGGCGTTCGCACCCCATGATCAAGTCGAGATTGCGCAGCCCCACGTCAAAGTCAATGACCACGGTTTTATGACCACGCAGCGCCAGCCCACTGGCGAAACTGGCGCTGGTTGTGGTCTTGCCCACCCCCCCTTTGCCTGATGTCACTACGATGATTTTGGTCATGGCGCTAAGTTGTTATGTTTCTAAATGATCCAACAAGTGGGTGAATGTACTGATATTTTTGTCAGAGATTGCCATTGTGGGCAGTGACATTGTTGCAATGTGTTGAGTAATGCCACCACAAGAGCACTTGCAGCGCATGAGATCAGGATTTGATGCGCTCCATGACCAGCTTGTCGCCATCTGCGCCCGCCACCAAGCGCACTTGGGTGGGCTGCCCCCAGAACTCAGAAGAAATGGAATTCTCGGAGGCGCGGTAGATGCCCGCAATCGACAACAACTCGGGCTCTAGGTGCAACGCAAAGATCCGCGCCTCGGTGTTGCCTCGGGCTCCGGCAATCGCTTTGCCACGCAACGGTGCGTAGACGTGGATGTGTCCATCGGCAATCACTTCAGCCCCAGAGTTCACCATCGCGAGGACGACCAAATCGCGTCCTCGGGCATACACCTGCTGGCCTGAGCGCAAGGGCTTGTCCACAACCATCGCAGGCAAGACAGCGGGTACCGATGCAGAAGCGGGCGCAGGTACCGACACAGGGGCGGCAGCCTCAACCGCGACAGCGCGAGCCTGCACCACATCTGGCGCAGCCACCAAACCAGCCTCCAAGGCGTTTTTGACCTGCGCAGCACCCCCACCCTTAAAGGCCACCGGCGCGACGCGGTAGCGGCGCAGCAGGGCCACCAGTGCCGAAAAATCCACGGCGGGGGCATCGTGCGGCAAGTACGCTAAGTCGATGACCAGTGGATCTTGATCAAAGAAGTCCGGCACATCCCCGTACTGACGCGCCAAATCGTGGGCCACAGCCTGCAAGTCAGTCGACATGAGGCGCAGCGCCACCAAAGGCAAGTTGGCGCTCTTGATCTCAAACGTGGCGGGCGAACTTCCAGAGGAAGGGGCGGACATGGGGGGAGGTTGTTCAGGAAAGAGGGCGGAATCTTACCAGTGCGTCATGTGGCTTCTTGCTGCAATCTGTGTCCGATCGTGTCGTTAAAAACAGAGAGTTCTCCACAGCTTGGCGACCTGTCTCTTACTTCTCTTCTTTTAAATATAAAAGATAGTAGTAGTAGATAGAGTGAGCACTTTTCTGTGGATAAGTCAACTATCTTCATATAAAACAATGACTTAGAGTGCATGAACTCCTGTGGATAACCACTGCATTGTGGTGTACTCGAAATGTGGATAACTTTCAAATTCCCGCAAAACTGTGGATAAGTCTGAAGTTATCCTTTTGTTATCCACAGCTTTTTGGGGACTTTTTCGAGGGGCTGTGGATAACTTTTTCATCCGAAAAACCATGCACGAAGTTCCCCTCAAGCGACCCCCATGCATGGGGTGTTTGAAGCCCATGATGTGGCCGTGAGCATGCATGGTGCTGCGTTACAGCGGGCTGCTGACCCAGCGGAAATCGGGGTCTTCTGGGTAGGCTTTGACGGAGTAGCCCAAGCCTCGCATCAGCTTGAGCATGCCGGCGTTGTTGGTCAGCACCAAGCCGTCGATTTCGGTCAGGCCTTTTTCGCGGGCTACGTCCATGATGCTCAGCATCAGGCGCGAGCCCAGGCCGCGCCCACCAAAGTCGTCGGCCACCACCAGCGAGAACTCGCAGCTGGCACGGTCAGGGTTGGTGATGTAGCGCGACACGCCGACCAAGCGTGTGGTTTCTTCGATGTCACCTTCGGCGTTGGCTTTGCGCTCTTTGTAGACGGCCACCAGCGCCATTTCGCGGTCATAGTCGATCAGCGTGAAGCGCGACAGCATCGACGGCGGTAGCTCGGTGAGTGACGACACAAAGCGGAAGTAGCGGCTTTCTGTGGACAAGCTGCGCACAAAGTCTTGCAGCATCTGTGCGTCATCCGGGTGAATGGGGCGCACGGTGTAGTGGCCGCCACCGGGCATGGGCCAGACCTGCTCATGTTGCGCAGGGTAGGGCAGGATCGCCAAGTGGTTGTAGTTGTGCGAGCGCCCGCCGTGGGCTTGGTGCGAGTTGTCGATCACGATGCGCGCATCCACCGCCACCGCACCCGACTCGTCCACGATGATGGGGTTGATGTCCATCTCGCGCAGTTGCGGCAGTTCGCAGACCATTTCCGACACGCGCAGCAGCACATGCTCCAGCGCGTCCATGTCCACGGCGCTGGCTCCACGCCACTCGCCCAAGGTTTCGGCGACGCGGGCGCGGTCGATCAGGCGGCGCGCCAGGAATTGGTTCAGCGGCGGCAGCTCCATCGCCCGGTCGTTGATGAGCTCAATCATGGTGCCGCCTGCGCCAAAGGCGATGACGGGGCCGAAGGGGTCGTCGGTGACCAAGCCGATGTACAGCTCGCGTCCACGTTTCTTGCGCGCCATGTTTTGCACCGTCACGCCGTTGATGCGGGCGTTGGGTTGCAGTTTGGCGACGGACTGCATCATGTCGTTGAAGATGTCGCGCACGCTGACAGCGTTCATCACGTTCAGCGCCACGCCGTTCACGTCGGACTTGTGGCTGATGTCGGGCGAGTCGATTTTGAGCGCCACCGGATAACCCAGTTGCGTGGCGATCATCATTGCTTCGTTGGCGCTGCGGGCCAAAATGGTTTGCGTGACCGGGATGTGGAAGGCCGACAGCAGCGCCTTCGATTCCATCTCGGTCAAAATTTTGCGCCGCTCGGCCAGCACGCTTTCAATCAACAGACGTGCGCCTTCAATATCGGGCTTGGCCAACGTGGACAGCGGCGGCGGGGTTTGTTGCAGTAGCAACTGGTTTTGATAAAACGAGGCGATATTGCCAAATGCTCCCACGGCTGATTCAGGCGTGCGAAAGGTGGGAATCATGGCGTTATTGAGCAGCACGCGTGCTTCGCCCACGGTGGCATCGCCCATCCAGCAGGTCAATATCGGTTTGTGGATTTTGGCTTTCAATTCCACCAAGACCTTGGCCACCATCATGGCATCGCAACCGGCTTTGGGCGAGTGAATCACCAAAATACCGTCGATTTGACTTTCTTTGGTGGCCGCTTCAATGGCCTTGCCGTAGTGTTCGGCGGTGGCTTCACGCGAGAGGTCAATCAGGTTGCTGAGTGAGGCTTGGGCGGGCAGCAGTTTGCGCAACGCTTCAGCATTGGTCGCGGTGAATTGACCCAGTTGCAGGTTGATTTCGCTCACCCAGTCGGCGGCCAGTACGCCCGGCCCGCCGCCGTTGGTGATGATGGCCAGTCGCTTGCCGACCGGGCGGTAGCGCGAGGCCAAGCATTTGGCGGCAGAAAACAACTGCACGAATGAGTTCACCCGCACGGCACCAGCACGGCGCAAAGCGGCATCAAACACATCGTCGCTGCCCACAATGGCACCTGAGTGGGTTTGTGCGGCGGCGTTGCCACCGGTTTTACGCCCGGCTTTGAGTACCACCACGGGCTTGGCGTTGGCCGCTGCACGCAGCGCGCTCATGAAGCGCCGTGCGTTGGAGATGCCTTCAAGATAAACGACGATGCTGTGTGTTTGCTGGTCAGAAGCCAAGAAATCAAGCACCTGAGCGATATTCACCGCCGTGCTGGGCCCCAGCGAAATCACGGTTGAAAACCCGACTGCGTTGTGTTGAGCCCAGTCCAAAATCGATGCCGTCAGCGCGCCTGATTGCGACACCAGCGCCAGCGGCCCCGGCATGGCCATCGCTCCGGCGATGCTGGCGTTGAGGCCACTGCGAGGCCGTTGAAAGCCCAAGCAGTTGGGGCCCAGCAAGTGCATGCCGTGACGGCGTGCCACTTCATGCAGCTCTTGCGCAACCGTGGAGGACACCCCGCTGGAAATCACCAGCGCGGCGCGGCAGCGGATGCGACCCGCAACTTCCAGTGCGGCTGTGATTTCTTCCGTGGGCAGCGCGATGATGGCCAAGTCGGCTCGCGCTTGCGCCAAATCGGCCAACGTGCCGGTAGCGTGAATGTCGATGAAGGTCAGGCTGCCCTTGAATTGTTGCGCCTTCAGCGACGTCATGAGGGCTTGTGCCTGCTCGGTCAGGCTGTCAGGCTCATCGAGCTTGCCAGCGAAGACCACAATAGATTCAGGCGTGAACAGGGCGTTGAGGTAGTGTTGTTCCATGGCGGGGGATGTCGGCCCTCCTGACCTCGCGGCCTGTCGGGCCTGTGGATAAAAAAATCAGTCTGCGCCGATCAGCACCTTGACGTGGGCAGCGACGCTGCGTGCCAGCGGACTGAGCACGTAGCCTCCCTCCAGACAAGAGATGATGCGGCCTTGGCAATGGCGATTGGCCACGGCCACGAGCTGTTGGGTCACCCAAGCGTAGTCGGCCTCGACCAAGCCCAGATTGCCCATGTCATCTTCGCGGTGCGCGTCAAAGCCCGCTGAGATGTAGATCAACTGTGGTGCAAATTTGTCCAGCGCGGGGATCCAATGCTCCGTCACGGCGGCGCGGAATTCTTTGCCGCCTGAGCGGCTGGGCAGTCCCACATTGACCATCGTCGTGGTGTGGCCGGTTTCTTCGGGGAAGGGATAAAGCCCGCGCTCGAAGATCGAGCACATCAACACGCGCTCGTCGTCTTTGAAGATGTCTTCGCTGCCGTTGCCGTGGTGCACGTCAAAGTCAATCAGCGCCACGCGCTCTAGGCCGTGCACGTCCAGCGCATGGCGAATGCCGACGGCCACGTTGTTGAAAAAGCAAAAGCCCATTGCGGCGTCGCGCTCTGCGTGATGACCCGGTGGGCGCACGCTGCAAAACGCGGTGGGTGCTTCACCGCTCAACACCAAGTCCGTGGCTTGCACGGCGGCCCCAGCAGCGCGCAAAGCGGCTCGGACGGTGTGGCGGTTCATGTTGGTGTCGGGATCGACCGCGTGATAGCCCTCTTGCGGTGACGAGGCCACGAGCTCTTTGACATACAGCGACGAGTGCGCGCGGCTGATTTGCTCCTCGGTGGCCAGTGGTGCATCGTAGGGCAGCATGTAATCGAGCAAGCCCTTGACCAGCAACAAGTCGTTGATAGCGCCCAAGCGTTCGGGGCATTCGGGGTGATGCGGCCCCATTTCATGGCGCGCGCAGTCGGCGTGAGTGATATAGGCGGACAGCAAAACAGTCTCCTCTCGTTTTGGGATCACAACGGTTTCTTACCGCACGAGAGTCTCAATCTTGATTTGAGTCAATTCGTGGGTAAACCCATTCAAAACTGAGCCAACTGCGGTGGTTGGTCGGTTTTGAATCCATCATGGTATGCACGACAAGCGTGCAACTACCTTACAAAAGAGGGGAAACAGGTGTCAGTTTGACCGCCTGTCAGTGCTTATTTTTCTAAATACCACTGAATGAAATACTTGGCGACGAAGCCCACCATGCCAAAGGCCAGACCTAAGAAAATCACAAAGGTACCGAATTTACCGGCCTTAGATTCCCAGGCCAAATGCCCAATGATGAACAGCATGTAGAGCATGAAGCCCCCCACGCCAAAACTAAGACCGAAGGCGGCAATCTGCTCTTCTGAAAAACCAAACATATATCAAGGTGGCCCAAGGGGCGGTTCGCGCTCGGGCAAGGAGGATGCATCCACCAAATCCCGATAGGCATGCCAGCTCGCGTGGCCGAGCATAGGCACCACAAAAATCAGCCCCAGCAGCAGCGAGCCTAAGCCCAGCAGCGTGAAGCCCATGATCAACGCTGCCCACAGCGCCATCGGCACCGGGTTGGACAGGACAACTTGCCAGCTGGTCAACACCGCTTGGGTGACGTTGACTCGGCGGTCGAGCAGCAGTGGCATCGCTACCACGCTAGAGGCGAACATGGGCGCGGCCATCACGCCGCCCAACGCCAGCCACAGCTCAAATAAAAATCCATTGGGTGCCAGCACGACATAGCGCAAAAAATCCAGTGGTGTGTGGATGGGTTGCGGTGCCAGCAAAGTGATGAGTGCCGCTGAGGTCACGACCCAGCCCGTGCCCGCCAGTGCCAACAACACGCCAAAGCGCACCAAACACCACTCGCTGCCGGTTTCACTGGCGCGGGCGTGGCGCCAACTCAGCCATGTATGTATCAGCAGTTGGAGGTTGACAGGCTCGCCGCGCTCTACCGCGCGGCTCATGGCGTACAAGCCGGTGGCCAGCACCGGAGCCACCACTAAAAATCCAGAAAATGCGCCGGCCAGCAGCCAAAAGCGGTCATGCGCCATGACCAGCAACACGCCGCCAAACGCGGCCAGCGCCAAACCATGCGCGAAGCTCCACAGGCCGCATTGGGCGATATCGCGCCAAGCTAAGGCCAACCACAGCAAAGGTCGATCCAGCGCGACCTCGCGTACGGCGGGCAGTCGGGGAATGGGGAGCAGTGCGGTGTGCGGCATCGGCGATCCTGAGCTTGTCAGTGCGATTCTGCCTTGAAGTTGATGAAGACCAAATCCGCGCTCACCCTAGGACGAACGCGGGTTCATGTCACTTTCAGCGGCCCATGCCGTGACCCATGTCGCCGTGCGGTGCGTGCATGTGGCGAGCGGTTTCGGTGTCAAACACTTTCTTTTGCTCAGCGCTGAGCTGTGCGTAGAACGCCTTGGTGGCATCGGCGCGCTGGTTCATATCGGCATCGCGCTCGGCCTTGCGCGCTTGCATCTTGTCGATGCGCTCGGGGGTGGTGAGCTTGGCCATGTCAGCTTGCATGGCATCGCGCTCAGCCTTGGAGTGCATCGGTGGCTTCATGGTGGCAGTGAAGCTTGTCCACGCCGGTTCTTGAGCCGCAGTCAGCTTGAGCTTGGCCTTGAGTTGCGCCAGATGTTCGTTGTGACGCGCTTCCATCTTGGCGGGGTCAGCTTTGTCGCCATGCATGGGGTGCCCCATGCCTTGAGCGCCCATCGGGCCGCCCTTGGCTTCTGGCGGCGGGGTTTGGGCCACAGCGGCCAAGCCCATGCTGGCCAACAAGCCAGCCACCAACAGACGATTGCGCAGAGATTTGTACACGGATGTCATAGTCACTTCCTTGGGTTGAACACTTACAGCCTGTCAACGCACGGCGTACGCATCAGGCAGGAGTTCAGTGTGCGCTCGCCTTGTATCACCCGTATTGCGCCCGGACAAGGGTTTGTAAAGTCCCGCTGAAGTCCGGCTTAACAGGGCCGCGTGTGCCCTGCTGCCATCAAGAACGGCGTTGACCCGGCGTGTACGGTGCGCGACCAGCAATGTGACGGAAGGTGATGCGGCCCTTGGTCAAATCGTAGGGCGACAGCTCCAGCGACACCTTGTCGCCCGCCAAAATGCGGATGTGGTTCTTGCGCATCTTGCCTGCGGTGTAGGCAATCAATTCATGGCCGTTGTCCAGCGTCACGCGAAAACGCGAGTCGGGCAACACTTCGTTGACCATGCCACTCATTTCAATCAGTTCTTCTTTGGCCATAGCCATCTCTCCAGCAAAGTTTAAAAAAGGCACTTCGCTGCAATGACGGAGCTTGAGCCGAACCCGCCATTGTAAGGCGTTAGGCTGATTCAGCCCGGTTTGTGACCAAGCCTTGCTGCGCCGCCCACAAGTTCAAATCGCGTTGTTGAATGGCGGCGGCCATCAATTGCGGGAAGCGATCCGGCGTGCAAGCGAAGGCTGGAATGCCCATTGCCGCAAAACGCGCCGCATTGTGGTGGTCATAACCCGGCGTGCCGTTGTCGGCCAACGCCAGCAGGCAGATGAAGTTCACGCCCGAGGCTTTCAGCGCCGCCGCACGCTTGAGCATCTCCGCCTGGTTGCCACCCTCGTACAAGTCGGTGATGAGCACGAGGATGGTTTTTTCAGGCCGGTCAATGACTTGCTGGCAGTAGCCCAGCGCCAGATTGATGTCGGTGCCACCGCCCAGTTGCACGCCAAACAGCAGATCGACCGGGTCTTCGGCCTCGTCGGTCAGGTCGGCCACTTGGGTGTCGAACACCACCATGCGCGTGCGCACGGCTTTGAGCGAGGCCATCACCGCCGCAAAAATCCCGGCATAGACCACCGACGCCGCCATCGAGCCGCTTTGATCCACGCACAGCACCACATCGCGCAGCGCTGAGCGTTTGCGGCCGTGGCCGATCAGCTTTTCGGCGACCACGGTTTTTTGCTCGGGCAGGTAGTTGCCTAGGTTGGCGCGGATGGTGCGGTGCCAGTCGATCTCGCTCAGCTTGGGGCGGTGGTTGCGCTCGGCGCGGTTCAGACTGCCGGTGATGGCTTGGCGCATGGGTTCTTTCAGGCGCTTTTCCAGCTCCTCGACCACGCGGCGCACCACGCGCCGGGCGGTGTCGCGGGTCTTTGCGGGCATCACCCGGCCCAGCGACACCAAGCTGGCCACCAGATGCACGTCGGGCTCCATCGCCTCCAACAACTCCGGCTCCATCAGCATCTGCTGCAAATTCAGGCGGTGCAGCGCGTCTTGCTGCATGACCTGCACCACGGAGCTGGGAAAGAACTCGCGGATGTCGCCCAGCCAGCGCGCCACGTTCGGGCAGCTTGCGCCTAGGCCGCCTTTGCGCTCTTGGTCGTACAGGGCTTGCAGGGCGGCGTCGGCCCGCTGCAACTCGCCCGGCAGGCTCACGCCGCAACTGCTTTGCGCCGCATCGCCCAACACCAAGCGCCAGCGTTGCAAGGGATCAGTGGACACAGCGGTGGACATGGCAAGCTCCTAAGTGGGTTGGGTACTGAAGGCGTAGTGTCCGCCAAAAAAAACCCCCGCAGCGCGAGCTACGGGGGTTTTGTTCGATCCATCGTCAGCCGGTTTTCACCAGCCTGTGGACAACTCAGTGGTTTGAAGCCGAGGCTGCGCCGTAGCCGGTTTGTGCGCGCACAAACTGATCGTCAAAGGCGGCGATTTCGGCCTTCGAGCGGACGCTGCTGGCATCCAACTTCGAGAAGATGAAGCAAAACAGGAAGGCAATCGGCATCGAAAACAGCGCCGGTTGCTCATACGGGAACAGCGGCTGCGCATTGCCCAGCACCGTCACCCACACCGATTTGGAGCACACCACAAAGCCCACGGCGCTGAACAAGCCGCCGTAGCCGCCAGCCAGTGCGCCGCGTGTGGTCAAGCCCTTCCAGTACATCGACAGCAGCAGCACCGGGAAGTTGCTGGAGGCGGCAATGCCGAATGCCAAGCCCACCATGAAAGCCACGTTTTGCTTTTCAAATGCAATGCCCAGCACCACGGCAATCACGCCCAGCACAATGGTGGCGTACTTGGAAATACGCATTTCATCGGCTTCTTTGGCCTTGCCTTTCATGATCACGCGGGCATACAAATCATGCGAAATGGCCGAAGCACCGGCCAAAGCCAAGCCTGACACCACCGCCAAAATCGTGGCAAATGCCACAGCAGCCAAAAAGCCCAGCAGCAAATTACCGCCCACAGCTTTAGACAAATGCATGGCGACCATGTTGCCGCCGCCAATCAGCTTGCCGCCGATTTTTCCGCCTTCAAAGAATTCTGGGTTTTGGCCCACGATCACAATCGCGCACAAGCCCAACAAAAAAATCACATTGAAGAAGTAAGCGATAAATCCAGATGCGTACAGCACTGACTTACGGGCTTCTTTGGCATCAGTCACCGTAAAGAAGCGCATCAAAATATGCGGCAAACCGGCAATACCAAACATCAAGCCCAGGCCCAATGAAATAGCTGTGATCGGGTCTTTGATGAGCGAGCCGGTGTTCATCAAATTCCAACCGCTTTTGTGGACAGCGGTGGCTTTTTCAATCAGCGTGGTGTAGCTGAAACCAAATTGGCTCATGGCCAAGAACATGACCAAGGTGCCACCGGCCATCAGCAAACAGGCTTTGATAATCTGCACCCATGTGGTAGCCAGCATGCCGCCTTTGGTCACATACACAATCATCAACACACCCACGACCACCACAGCGACGTTGTAGTCCAAGCCAAACAGCAGTTTGATCAGCTGGCCTGCGCCCACCATTTGCGCGATCAGGTAGAAACACACCACGGTCAGCGAGCCAATGGCCGCCATCGTGCGCACTTTGCCTTGATCCAAACGATAAGCGGTGATGTCTGCAAAAGTGAATCGTCCCAAATTGCGCAGGCGTTCAGCCATCAAAAACAAAATGACGGGCCAACCCACAAAGAAGCAAATCATGTAGATATAGCCATCCAAACCTTGGGTATAGACCATCGCGGTCAAACCCAGCAGCGTGGCCGCCGACATGTAATCACCCGCAATGGCCAAACCATTTTGGAATCCGGTAATTCCACCGCCAGCAGTGTAAAAATCGGAAGCTGATTTGGTGCGGCTAGAGGCCCAGTAGGTGATACCCATCGTCATGGCGACGAAAATCAAGAACATCACAATGGCGTGCATGTTCAAGGGTTGCTTTTCTGCGGCTTCAACGGCGGGGCCAGCATGGGCGGCGATACTGGCGAGTAAACCAGAACCCAAAACAGCGCAGCGAGATAGTTGAGTTTTCATCATTTTTTCAGACCTAGTGTGGCTTCGCTGACCACTTTTTTGGTTAAATGATCAAACTCGCCATTGGCGCGGTGAACGTATAAAGCGGTGATGATCCAAAAGAAAATGAACATCGCCAAAATCACTGCCACGCCCAAGGTGTAAACCGAAGTCTCACCGCCCAAACGTTGGCCCATCAACGCGGGGTTGAAGGCGACCACCAAAATCAAGCCATAAAACAGCACCAACACCACGGCCACCAAAGACCATGACAGTTGGCTGCGTTTGCGCACCAGTTCGTCGAAATGCGGGTTTTCTCGAATCCGCTTGTAAATTTGTTCACTCATGTCGTTTTACTGCTGTGAGATTTGTGAATGTCCCGGCCCCAATGGCCTGGCCTCGGCCACTTGACGCGCCCAGCATGTACGTGGGGATGGCACAGGTGCCAATCGAACAGGGGTGCGGCTCGGTTGGTGGGGCATGTGCTGTGCATCAAGCAGTTGCCCCGAACTTATCGACGCTGAGAACGTGTTCCTAGCGTTGGGTGTCGCCCAAATTCCACCCGTTTCGCCATTCACGGCGCGGTTGTTGCAACCCAACAGCAGTTTTTCTTTACACAACGCCCACTTGCTCGCACTCCGGTGCCGAAGTGGAGCAATGGCGTTGATTTGCCGACAGATGTTGTAAAAAAGAGATTATTACGTGTAACTTACGTGCAAATGGCAATCAAGCCAAGAGCAGCGCCAGCACGGGAAGCACCAGCGCGGCGCGTGCTTCGTCGATCTGCACGTCGCCGCGCGCGGTGGCGGCTTGCGCATCGCCCCGGTGCAGTTGCTTGACCTTGTCGCCCATCTGTCGGCGCTCGGGCGGGGTGAAGCTGGCAAAGGCGCGGCGCAGCAGGGGCAGGCGCTCGATGAAGGTGGCGTGATCCAGCCCTTGCAGCCATTCGTCCATCACCGGCCAGAGCGCGTCGTGGTGCAGCAGCAAAAGGCCGCTGCCGCGCAGCAGCCCGGCCAGCCAAGCGGTGGATTCGGCGGGCGGTACCACCGGGGCCAGGGCCAGACGGGCGCGGCGCGCCAGTTCGTCAGTGGTGACGCGCTGGCGGTCGAACAGCAGGCGCAGCGCAAAGCCGCGCAGGCCGGGGGCGGCGGCTTCGCTGTCGGCCAGTTGCGTCAGGCCCACCAGCCAGTCGTCGCGCAAGTCGGTGTTGTCCAGCGTGTCTAGGGCGACTTGCACCGCGTCCACGCGGTTCATCAGCTCGGTGGCCGCGTCTTCGGCGATGCCGTTGGCGGCGGGCAGCAGGCCGATGGTGATGCGCTCGACCAGCCCGGTGATGATGGGGCCGACGCTGCTGGCATCGGTGCCGCGCACGTCGCCGTAGCGGGCCACGCGCGCCAGCGGCGGCAGCGCATCCATCAAATGCGCAATGTCGGCGGACAAGGCGGCTTGGTTTTGCACGCAGCGCAGAAGCACCTGTACCGCGCTGGGCAACTGAGCCAGCACGGCGTGATCGAGCAAGCGGGTCAGCGTCGGCAGCTCGCTGCTGCCCTGGGCTTGTTCGCTCAAACGCTGGCTGGCGGCGGTTTCGATGGTGTTGCCAAAGCGGCTGGCGTCGATCAGCGCCAGCGCCAGTTCGGGCTGCCAGCGCAGTTCCCAAGTCTCGCGGAAGGTGCCGGTGCGGTTGTTGTCCCGCTGCAAGGTGCCCCAGTCCACGTTCAGCAGCGTCAGGCGGTGCAGCAAGCGGCTGCGCTCGCGGCCACCTTCGTCGCGCAAATCCAGCTCCAGAGGTTTGGATTCGGTGG
>ERZ724524.322-NODE-322-length-30760-cov-8.662009_pt1 | contig 30760 bp, 26 predicted proteins | sample MGYA00376057_ERZ724524 | MGnify/ENA primary metagenome ERZ724524 (study PRJEB28724, sample SAMN07190888) | wastewater metagenome | isolation source: influent of sewage treatment plant in Hong Hong | place: USA: Christiansburg, Virginia | collected 2016-03-01 ...
ACACTCAGTGTCATCCGTGCATACTGGAGAGAAAAGGGGAGTGCACCCTCTCTTCGTTTCATTCAGGAAGAATTATGATATTCCTCTCCGCGATCGATCCAGCTTCTTGTGAACAGTCTTGTAAAGCAAGGATATCTTATTCGAGAAGAAGGATGAAAGCTCAATCTCGGTATTACCGATAATGAAGGACAAATGACGTTCGATATCCCTCTCCTCGGAAGTGTTGCCTGTGGTGCACCTATCTATGCAGAAGAAAATATTGAAGCATATATTCCTGTCTCTACCAAGATAGCAACACCTCCATATAAGTACTTCTTCCTTCGAGCAAAGTGAGACTCTATGGAGAAGAAAGGAATCAATGACCGTGATCTCATCCTCGTACGAGAACAACACACAGCAAGAGACGGAGAAATTGTTGTTGCCCTTATCGATGATGAAGCGACTATCAAAGAATTCAAATATCTCTGAGATAGCATTGCTCTCATTCCTCATTCAAACAATGATAAACACAAACCTATTCTCCTTCAAGAAGATTTTCTCATTCAATGAGTGTTTGTGAAGTCGTTTCCAGCTTCGATTTTTTAAAAGATAAAAACCTCATTCGTTAAAATGATTTCACTATGGCACTAAAAAATGAACAACCTCAAAAAAAGTTGCTACGGATGCATCCAAAGAGATGAAAAATCCAAAGAAAACTATTCGTTCTATTGCAGCGAGTGATCTTGTGCAGGTAGATAAAAGGAAACAAACTTCTAAAGAGGTTGCCACTAAAGCATCAAAGACCCTCAGTAGCAAAATTACAACAAAGAAAGAAAAGGAACTTGCAGGATCTGCGCTTTCTCAGGCCTCAAGAAAAACAAAACCAAAAGGAAAATAATACTTTCTTATTTTTACTCTCTATGCAATATTCGTCCGGAAACTTTTCAAGGTGATCATTTCCCTCTCGTTCCTGAGGCTTCTCTCTTCCACAATCACAGGGCAATAGAGGAGCATCCCAAATAAGAGCAATGTCTTCTTCTATTCCAAACATAGAAACAAAACGTTTTATGTCAGCAAGAGATCCTGCTTTTGTTCGCATAATTCTGGAAAAGCATCCAAATATGCCCGAAGAGAACATTCAAAATCTTTATGAGGATGTTATTGATTTCGTGAATCTTCAGAATAACAATAAAAAGTGATTTGCTCATCTCGAGAAGCCACTTCCAGAAAATACCACATGGGCGGATATAATGATTACCATTAAGAGTTATGATAAGAAAGATGCACATCGTTGCCGTGTAGAAATTAAAACTCATCGCAGAGATGCAAAAGAAACAAATTTTCATGAAATGCTTTTAGAAGATACGGTAAAATGAATACCATCTCAATCATGAATATTGCTTACATCAATTGCCCTCCATAAAAAATTTGCATGGAAAGACATGGTTGCATCAGAAGAGGAAAGAAAGGTAAAAGAACGTCTTGAGAAAGATCTCAAAGATTTTTTCGGAATTGATTGAAAACCTTTTATTATTGAGGATAATGCATACGTTCCAACATTTGTGACGCATATGTATCAAGAGGCACAAAAAGCCTTTGAAGAATCTGAAAAAGAATAACTAAAACAAGACTCATCTCAAAAAGAGCATAGAATCTTGTCATATCATCCTTGACTTATTATCCCTCCATAATCCATGTCCAAAGAATCCACTCAAAACTTCGAAGCTCAACTCTTCAAGACTGCAGATAAACTCCGAAAAAATATCGATGCCGCAGAATACAAAAATGTTGTTCTTGGTCTCGTATTTTTGAAGTATATATCCGACAGTTTTCAAGAACTCTACGAAGAGCTTGAAAAAGATGAATACTCAGATCCAGAAGATCGCGATGAGTACAAGGCAAGAAATGTTTTCTTTGTACCTGAAACAGCACGATGGAAAGAGCTCCATGCACGAGCCAAGCTCCCCACTATCGGGACTGATCTCGATAATGCTATGGAGGTAATAGAGGGGGAAAATCCAGAACTTCGTAATGTTCTCTCAAAAGTCTACGGAAAACCAAATCTGGATAAAACTTCACTCGGTGAACTCATCGATGTTATCACCGATATTGAACTCAAAGCAGAACATCATCATACAAAAGACCTCCTCGGTCGTGTCTATGAATACTTCCTCGGTGAATTTGCGAATGCAGAATGAAAAAAGTGAGGACAATTCTACACCCCAAAATCAATAGTGAAGCTCATGGTCGAAATGATAGAGCCCTACAAAGGACGCGTCTATGATCCGGCATGTGGAAGTGGTGGTATGTTCGTGATGAGTGAAAAGTTCGTCGAAGAACACCAAGGGAATATCAAAGACATCACTATCTATGGGCAAGAGAGCAATCAAACGACATGGAAACTCTCAAAGATGAATTTGGCTATTCGAAATATCAATTCCCAATTTGTCGCATGGAATACTGAAGGGTCATTTCTTCGTGATGCCCATCCAGACCTGAAGGCTGATTTTGTTATTGCGAACCCACCATTTAACCAATCCGACTGGGGAGTGGATATTCTCGCAGATGATGCTCGATGGAAATACGGAGTACCACCGTCTGGGAATGCGAACTTCGGATGGATACAACATATGCTCTACCATACTGCTCCAGGCGGTATCGTCGCAACTGTCCTCGCGAATGGTTCACTCTCATCCAATACAAGTGGAGAAGGAGAAATTCGTAAACGCCTCATCGAAGCTGATCTTGTCGAGTGCATCGTTGCTCTCCCGAAACAACTTTTCTACAACACTGGTATCCCTGCATGTATCTGGTTTCTTCGTCGTGAACGCACAGAGAGAAGAGATGAAGTTCTCTTTATCGATGCATCAGAGATGGGATATATGAAAGACCGAGTACACCGAGACCTATCAGAAGATGATATAGAGAAAATTGCTACCACATATCATAACTGGAGAAAGGGTGGAGATTATGAAAATGTAAAATGATATTGTCACTCGGCCAATAAAACTGATCTCGAAAAACATGGCTATGTCCTCACTCCTGGTAGATATGTAGGTATAACCGATGTAGTCGATGACGGGATTCCATTCGAAGAGAAGATGCGCGACCTCACAGCAAAACTCAGTGAACAGATGAAGCAAGAAAAGCTCCTCGATGAAGAAATCAAGAGGCAGCTCGCCAAGATCTGATTCATCATCTAAATATGCACCCCATGTCTCAAGAACTCACTCTTCTTCCAAATTTCATCCTCTATACCACTCCAAGTGGAGATGTAAAACTCAACGTCACTATCCAAGATGAGACTCTCTGGCTCACACAAAAGATGATGGCAGAACTTTTTGATTGTTCAGTCGACAATATTTCTCTCCATCTCAAAAATATCTTTATTGATAATGAATTAGATGAAAATTCAGTTGTCGAGGATTTCTCGATAACTGCCACGGATGGTAAAAAATATAAGACAAAACACTACAATCTCGATGCCATTATTGCCGTCGGATATCGAGTAAACTCATCAAGAGCGACTCAGTTTCGTATATGGGCAACGAAGGTTCTCCGAGAATATATGATCAAAGGCTTCGTCATGAATGATGAACGTCTCAAGCAATGAGAGAAAACCTTTGGAAAAGATTACTTTCAGGAACTCCTCGAACGTGTCCGCTCCATACGTGCGAGTGAGCGTCGCATCTATCTACAGATCACTGATATCTTTGCTGAGTGTAGTACCGACTATGATCCACATTCTGAGATGACAAAAGAATTTTTTGCTACTGTTCAGAATAAATTTCATTATGCAATAACTGGACAAACAGCTGCTGAAATCGTCTACTCTCATGCCGATAGATCCAAAGATCATATGGGGCTCACGAACTGGAAAAATGGTCCAGAAGGACGAGTAATATCCACTGATGTTACTGTAGCGAAGAACTATCTGAGTGAAAAGGATATTAAAAAACTTGAGCGGACTATATCAGCATTCTTCGACTATATCGAGAATCTCATTGAGAATCGCGAGACCTTCACAATGGCAGAGTTCGCATCAAGCGTGGATAAGTTCCTCTCGTTCAACGAATATCACATCCTCGATGGTAAATGACAGATATCGAAGTCTCAAGCTGAGAAAAAGGCACTTGCAGAATACAATGAGTTTAACACAACTCAGAAGATAGAGTCTGACTTCGAGAAAGAGATGAAGAAAATACTTAAAAATGGTAAATAATGAGAAAACACGAAGAAAAACGCATTCTTAAACTTCTCCGTATTATCCTGAATATAGTATGGTGGATTATTAAATACATTGTTCTATGAATTTACTTCTCAACAAAGTGGATATGGGGTAAGTGAACGGAGCTTATGGGACAAAAGAAGAGAATACTTTGAATAGCTGTACGAACGTTATCGGTACTTCCGATATACGTTATGCTCTGTATATGAATCTTCATCTATACACATCCGGAAACATTCAAAGAATGATGAATCAAAGCTGCATGGTGTATCATAACAAAATGACGCTGTATAAAAACAGAGGTTCGACATGGGTTGGAAAGTAAAATACCACAAACGATATCATCTGGAATAACTCTTACTTGAACACAACCATAAAATAATATGTCCACTCACGATACGATACACATACCCGAATGATGGAGAGAGATGACTCTGGGAGAAGTTGTAGAGATTACTTCGAGTAAAAGAATATTTGCTGAAGAATACAAAGATTCCTGAGTGCCTTTTTATCGTGGAAAGGAGATTATAGAAAAATTCAATGGAGGAAAAATATCAACAGAACTGTATATTTCAGAAGAAAAGTATCATGAAATAAATACTAAATTTGGAGCTCCAAAATGATGAGATATGCTTCTTACTTCGGTATGAACAATTTGAATCCCGTATATCGTAAGAAACGATGAGAGATTTTATTTTAAAGATTGAAATCTAACTTGGTTTAAAGGTTTTAATGGGATATTGAATATCTTTCTTTTTTATTGGCTGACCTCAGAATATGGAAAAGAAGAAATACAGCGACATAAAATCTGATCAACTCAGGAGGCGCTTACAATTGTATGATTAAAAAGTATTTCCTTACCCCTCCCACCCCTCCCCGAACAACGAGCCATCGCCGATATGCTCTCATCACTGGATGCGAAGATCGAGCTCCTGCGAGAGCAGAATGAGACATTGGAAAAGACTGCACAGACAATATTTCAAGAATGGTTCGGTCGGTACTCCGTCGAGAGTCCAGAGGAGTTGCCAGAGGGGTGGAGAGTGGGGAAAATTATGGAAATCATCAAACGTGAACCTGTATCTTATAAGTGTGATAAAAAAGATATAGATTCTAATGGAACTATTCCTATCATAGACCAATGAACAAATGGACTTTACTGATACACTTCCAGAAGTCCTGATTTCATAGCTTCACCAGAAAAACCTGTTATTCTTTTTACGAATCATACTTGTAACTATTGGTTCATAGATTATCCATTTTGTGCTATTCAGAATGTTCTTCCCTATAGAGGGAAAGATGGTTATGACGAATATTTCTTGTATTTCATGACAAAATGAAGCATCACTTTTATCGAATACAAGTGACATTGGCCCGATTTTGAAGCAAAAGATTTTATTATCCCTTCAGTAGAAAAAGCTCAAGAATTCAGCAAGCTCGCGAAACCAATACTTGAAAAAGTATCATTCAATAATTCGCAAATTCAATTTCTCTCCAAAACTCGTGATATACTCCTGCTGAAGTTGATGAGTGGGGAGGTGAGAGTGGTTTAATCATTTTTCTAATTTAATTATTGACTATGGCGACTATCCAATCATTTTTATCTGAAATTGCCCCATCAAGTGACGAAATATCCCAAGTAAAAACTTCTTGAGGCGCTATTAGAGATGCAATCGAATGAAAACTTGATTGCATTACTTCAAGCAAACTCACTGGCTCTTATATTCGATGAACAAAAATATCACCAATAGATGATTTAGATATTATTTTCTATATGAAATGAATGGGGGATACCTATTTGGATTGGAAAAACTCAGACCGAAAAGAATGTAAAATTTATATAAAATCAGATAAATATGAGACTCACCCGCTAAAAAACTATGTAACAATAAAGGATAGCAAATACTATATATCCCCAAATAAAGTATTGAATCAAATAACAGCAAAAATACAAGAAAAGTATGCCACAACCCCAAATATAAAAAGAAACTGAGAATGTGTAACAGCATACCTATCTTCTTATGATCTTTCCATAGATTGCATGCCATATACTTGAGTGACAGATGAAAATTATATATTAATTCCTACCTCATGAAATGATCTTTATTGGAAAAAAAGTAGCCCAGCAATTGATGAAGAAAAAGTTAATGAATTAAATGACGTAAATCACTTTAATGGTAAATTCAAATGAGTAATACGAATTATGAAATATTGGAATAAGCATAAAAATACCTGAGTAAAATTTAGGTCGTATGTATTAGAGTCTTGGATATATCAAATTCTGAAAAATAAACCATCCCTTTATAATAGTTCTTATTTGGAATTACTAAAAGAAGTTATCAAATCAATCCACAATGAACCATATCACAATATAACTCTAGATATTCCAGGATATGATTATGTATTACATCCCTTGAGTGATGATCAATGGAAGAAGATTCAATGAATTTTAGAAACTTCATGGAATAAACTAAACCTTGGAGAAAATAACTTTATTACTTATTTAAAATCATAGTATGACTACATCTAAAAACCATTTACAAAATATTTGAGAAAATACTTGATATAATGCAAAAATGTACTTCAAATCACATGATTTATCACAAATAATTCAATTAACTTTGCTTTTTGTGCCAGTAGCTCTATCGATAATATCATTATCATGCTCTTGAATGAAATTACTAGATATTATCTCTACAATACTTTCAGTATTTGCATTGGTATATTTTATTTGATTTTGAAAGAATCAGGAATTGTTTATGGAATGTGGGGAGAAATACTTAGAACTTTATCATAGAATTGAAACTTATTATAAAAATAATAATACCTATGATAATTGAATAATTGAAGATTTTAACAAAGAATTGTCAGATTTAAATATTCAAAAAAGGCCTGAGTATCATATTTTTGCAAAAATATGGGTAGAGAAAACAATAGATAAGGAGATGACTTATTCAAATGAAAACCATCCTTGGTATAAATAACAATCTTTTCTATGTCCTTCTCCGAATCCACCACCTGATCCCACCTCATCGAAACTTATAAATAAAGACCCGAAAGGGTCTTTATTTATAGAGAGTATTATTTATTCAATTAGCCTTCACACTACAAGATAAACGTCAGTTACTTTTTGAGAGATTGTTTCGCCAATGAAGTGGACGAAGGTTTGAGAGACTATCTCATCATCAATGGTCTTGGGAAGTAATATGATCGATTTCCCATCAATACTCACTATCTCGATTTCCATAGAATTGATATCCTATCCATGCTCAGCATTCATCTTGCCTCCATTCAATTGAATTGTTACCAGTTATAGGTGTTCATTTATTCCACACCTGAAGAATTATTTGATTATCCATTTGGATATATAGTTATCGTGAATTAGAATTGACTCGCCTGAAAAACCTATATAATCCCAGTGCTTTTTCTGTAAGATTATTCTTCGGAAAACATCAGCGCCCACATTATTTCAAGTAATGAGGGTGTTTTTTATGTGAGATTTTGTAACGGTTGCATAAAGATGATATTTATGAGCTTCAATAAACCGACATTATATTCAATATTGACTACAGCACAAACAATTTGATAGATTTTCTTACAATTTTTATTGACTTCGGTAAAGTAAATAATATGCTGTTCATATATGAACAGCATATTATTTATCAAATAATTATGATTTCTGAAAAAATCAAGAAACTCCGTACTGATACTGGACTCTCTCAGGAAGATCTTGCTCGTCTCATGAATGTATCTCGTCCGACCCTCTCGCAGATAGAGCTCGGAGAGCGAGCACTCAAGGTAGATGATGTACATCGACTTGCTGATATTTTTGAGATACCTGCTGCTGAGCTCCTCGAGACGAACCAGATTGTATCAAAACAAGAGCGAAAAAATGATCCACATGCAAAACTTAAAAACCTCATCCTCTATATCCTTGGGAAGTGTGGGCAAAAACCAAATGTAGGAGAGATAGTGCTTAATAAGCTCCTCTATTTCTGTGATTTCAACTACTACGAGCATACATTTGACTCTATTACTGGTACACAATATATCAAGTATCCTCGATGACCGGTCCCACAAGATATGAAGCAAGTACTCGAAGAGATGGAGTCTGATGGACTCATCAAGAGATTCGATGTAGAGTATTTTGGATTTATCCAAAAAAAAGGTATCCCTCTCATGGATCCTGATATGATGAGTTTCAATGGAAAGCAGATCGAAGTAATCGAGCAAGTGATTGCAGAGTATTCAGATAAAAATGGTAAGTGGCTTACTGATTTTTCTCATGAGGATATGCCATGGAAGGCGACAAAAGAAATGATGCAGCCGATAGAATATGGTCTCGTATTCCATAGATCACCCGTTTATTCTGTCACTCATGATGAGGAGTTGTAGTTTCTATGATCCATTTTCTCTATCATCCTCATTTTGAGAAGCAAATTGCCAAGCTCAAGAAAAAATATCCATCTCTCGAGAAAGACTTTGAGGTATTTTGTCTCGCTCGTGAGACAGACCCCGTCGGATATCTGCCAAATATCGTGCCGATAGCGTGACTCGGAGAATGAGTGGTACTTCCTATCTATAAGGTACGAAAGTTCCCACTTACTTGCATGAAATTGGCAAATAGTGGTATCCGTATCATCTATGCATATGATAGTCACTCCTCAGCGATAGAATTCATAGAATTTGCTGAGATATATCATAAAAATGATCAAGAGGATCATGATAGAGAATTTCTCATCAGAGAATATACGGGAAAAGCTGATCTCCAACCATAAGTCTATGTCTCTCACTGAACAATCCATCGAAAATAATCTTATCGAACTCCTGCAAAGTCAGGGGTATGAGTATCATTATTGACCTGATATCGCACCATATGGCTCATCGCCTATGAGAACAGGTTTTGATATGCCCATCCTCGAGAGTGTGCTTGAGACCTCACTTCTACACCTCAATCCCGATATCCCAGCATCTGCACGAGCCGAGGCACTTACGAAGGTACGAAGAATGGGAACGACGGATATCATGACGAACAATGAAGCATTCCATACTATGCTCACGGATGGCGTATCGGTGGAGTATTTCAAGGATGGTCAGACGGTAGGTATCAATGTACAGTTGGTGGATTTTCATAACCCTGAAAATAATACATTCATGGTCGTCAATCAGTTCGTGATGAAAGAAAATCAAAATGAAAAACGACTGGATGTGGTGTTATTTATAAACTGACTCCCACTCGTAGTGGTCGAGCTCAAAAATCCTATGGATGAAGATGCAACATTGGAGCGAGCTTTTACCCAGATACAGAACTACAAAAAAGCTGTTCCATCGATTTTTTACTACAATGCTCTCTGCGTAATATCTGACGGTATGGATGCACGAGTGAGCTCGGTGTCTGCACCATATTCACGATATCTCGTATGGAAATCACCTGAAAAGCTCGAAAATGGAAGAATACCAGAGATGCAGATACTTGCTGAACGCCTTCTGGAAAAGAAAACGCTTTTAGAAGTTATCCGCTATAATACAGTATTTGAAACCGAAGAAGTAAAAAATAGAGATACAGGACTCTTATCACTCGTAAAAATCAAAAAGGTCGCAGCCTACCATCAGTACTATGCGATCGAAAAAGCAATCCAAGAAACCCTTCGAGCTACGAGTGAGTCAGGAGATCGCAAGGCATGAGTTGTATGGCATACACAGGGATCCGGCAAATCCCTATCAATGGTTTTCTATGCTGGAAGACTCGTCGTGGAGCCTGCTATGAAAAATCCGACCGTGGTCATCCTCACGGATAGAAACGATCTGGATGATCAGCTCTTTCAGACATTCTGAAACTGTGTATCACTCTTGAGGCAAAAGCCAGTGCAAGCTATAAATCGTGCACATCTCAAGACTCTTTTACGGGTTGCTGGTGGAGGTATCATCTTCACGACGATACAAAAATTCTATCCAGAAGAGGGGGAAAATACTTTCGAGACCCTTACTGATCGTACAAATATCGTCGTAGTAGCTGATGAGGCACACCGTAGTCAGTATGGATTTGCTGGACGGGTGGATATGGATGGTGAGATCAAGTATGGAAATGCAAAATACATGCGTGATGCCATCCCGAATGCTTCATATATCGGATTCACAGGGACACCGATAGAAAAAGAAGATAAATCCACCAAGTCAGTTTTTGGAGAATATGTGGATGTCTACGATATTGCGCAGGCGGTGAAAGATGGTGCAACGGTACCGATTAGCTATGAGAGTCGACTCGTAAAAATTAGGATGAATAATGAAGCTGTTGCGAAGATAGATGCAGCGATAGATGAAATCGATGAGATCACTCCTGAGCAAAGAGAGAAAGCAAAGAAACGAAATGCACAAATCGATGCGATCGTCGGACATCCCGAACGCCTTGCAGATATTGCTCAAGATCTGGTGGGGCACTTTGAGGCAAGACAAGCAGTGTTTGAAGGAAAAGGTATGATTGTCTGTATGACCAGACAGATTGCTGTCAATCTCTATGCTGAAATTATCAAGCTTCGCCCGGAGTGGCACTCGGACAATCTCCTCAAGGGAGATATCAAAGTCGTGATGACGAGCTCGACGAGCGATCCAGAGAGTTTTCAGCCACACCAGACAACCAAAGACCAGAGAAAAACACTCGCACTCCGACTCAAAGATCCACATGATCCACTCAAGCTTGTGATCGTGCAATCCATGTGGCTCACGGGTTTTGATGCGCCATGTCTTCACACGATGTATATAGACAAGAAGATGCAAGGAGCGAACCTCATGCAGGCTATCGCTCGTGTTAATCGTGTCTACAAGGATAAGGCGGGATGACTGATTGTGGACTATATCGGTATTGGTCAAGATTTGCGAAATGCGATGGCAGTCTATACAGAGAGTGGTGGTCAGGGTGAAGCAGTCCTTGATATCAGTGAAGTCATTGCAGGAATGCGTACAAAATTTGAAATTGTTTCACAGATGTTTCATGGATTTGAATACAAGTCATATTTCGGAGCAGATACAACTGAAAAGATGAGGATCTTACTATGAGCACAGAACTTCATCCTCTCGAGTGAAGATTTACAAAACAGATTTCTCTCAGAAATCACAGCACTATCAAAATTCTTTGTGATGGCAGTGCCGAGTGATGCAGCTCTCTCGATCAAAGACCATATCGCATTCTTCCAAGCGATCAAAGCCCGTATTAGTAAATTCACTTCCACTGGCGGGAAAAGTGATGCTGAAATCAATACCGCTATCAAACAAATCGTCGATGAGGCACTCTCAAGTGAATGAGTGGTTGATATATTCGAAGCCGCGGGTATCAAAGCACCATCGTTGGAAATTTTATCAGAAGAATTTCTATTGGAAGTCAAAAATATGGAACACAAGAATCTCGCTTTTGAGCTCCTCAAAAAACTCCTGACTGAAGAAGTGAAGGTGCGAAAACGAAAGAATATGTCGCAAGGAAAGAAGTTTTCTGAGATGCTTGGGAATGTGATCAAACGATATCACAACAATCAGCTCGATACAGCTCAAATCATAGAAGAGCTCTCTGAGATCGCGAGAGAGATGCGACTCGAAGATGGCAAAGCAAGTGGAATGGGACTTACACAAGAAGAGTATGCATTCTACTCTATCCTTTGTGAGAATACCTCCACGCAATTTTTAGAAGATATGAAGATGCGAGAACTCATCCATGCAATCGTCGAAACAGTACGAAAGAATGCCACGGTTGATTGGGATAAACGAGATGATGTAAAAGCACAACTTCGTCTTACCGTGAAGAAAATACTGATGAGATATGGATATCCGCCAGATCTTGCAAAAATGGAAGCGGATAGGGTACTCGAGCAGAGTGAATTGCTTGCAAAAGAATTGACTGAAAAATAATTGGTTCGAGTCGTCGTGACAAACCTCTTGACAAATTTTAAAGAAAATACCATGAATTCGTTCATGGTATTTTCTTTTCCGCAAAGAGTTTCTCAGTTTTTCGAAAAATAGGTTTGCACCAATGTGTGACAAACCTATTTTTATTAAAGAGGAAGGGCCCAACCTCATTGGTACCTATTTTCTGTAAAAGATATTATGTTTAAAAAAGAATCTGTTCCCGCTATTTCACATGAAATAAAGCATGTGCCAGTACACCTTCTCAACCCCGCAGAATACAATCCTCGCAAGCATACTCCAAAACAACTGGAGCATCTCAAAGAAAGTATAGAGAAATTTGGACTCGTAGATCCGATCATCGCCAATAAGAATCCAGAGAGATTCAATATTGTTATCGGAGGACACTTTCGTCTCAAGGTAGCGAAAGAACTTGGCATGAAAGAAGTCCCCGTTACCTATCTGGATCTCACCATCGAGCAAGAGAAGGAACTCAATCTTCGTCTCAATCAGAACACGGGGGAATGGGACTTTGAACTCCTCAAGGATCTCGATCTTGAACTCCTCCTCGATGTTGGATTCGACAATGAAGAACTCTCTCACATCTGGGACGATATGCTCACCGTAGAAGAAGATGGTTTTGACAGAGAAAAAGAATTACAAAATATCGAAACTCCTCAATCTCAAACCGGAGATATCTATCTTCTTGGAGATCATGTTCTTATGTGCGGTGATGCTACCAGTAAAGAGGATGTAACCAAACTCATCAATGCTTCATGGAAGAGAGAAAGTATTCAATCAAGAAATGAGCAAAAAATATCGATGCTCTACTATGATCCACCATACAACATTGGTGTGAGTTATTCTAAAGGACTCAGTGGTGGAAAATCCTACGGAGCGAAGAAAACGGATGATGCAAAACCCAAGAGAGATTATCTCGATTTTCTCGAGAGATCACTTCTCAATGGACTCGAGCATACCAAAGATGATGCTCATATATTCATGTGGTGTGACCCAAATGCTATTGGTATGATCCAATCTCTCTATGAGAAACTCTCCATTCTCCCTCGAAGAGTATGTCTCTGGGTCAAAAATCAAATAAATGCAACTCCGAACGTCGCATTCAATCGATCCTATGAACCATGTGTGTATGGAACAAGAGGGCAACCATACCTCTCAAAAGAACACACCAATCTCCACGAGATCTTAGATAAAGAAGTAGGAGTAGGAAACCAAACACTCGACGATATCTCGGATCTCTTCGATATCTGGCTCCAAAAACGAATCGTGAGTGGAGAATATGAACATCCAACGGAGAAACCACCAACACTCCACGAAAAACCACTCAAACGATGTACCAAAGTAGGGGATATCGTTCTTGATCTTTTTGGATGATCCTGAAGCACCCTCATTGCTTGTGAGCAACTCAAACGAAGAGCAATCCTTATGGAGCATGAACCCATATTCGTGGATCTCATCATACGACGCTATGAACAGCTCTCTGGAAAAAAAGCACAAAAATTATCTGCATAACTCCACTCTTTTATGACAAATACTACGACACACTCCAACAGAGATGAGAAACTTAAACCAAAGGATATCATAAATGGAGACATTTTTCTCCTCGGCGAACACATACTTTTCTGCTGAGACTCTCGAGATCTCTCATCTCTTGAGAGTCTCCTCAAAGGAAAGGAAATCCAACTCCTTCTCACCGATCCTCCCTATGGTATCGATTATGTTGCTTCAAAAGAAGCCTTCAATGAAAGTACTAAAGAACACGAAGATATTGCGAATGATGGATTTCAGAGTGATGAGGAATATGCGAAATTCACACAAGCATGGCTTGAACCCATTCTTCCATACCTCTCACCAAAGAATGCATGCTATATTTTCAATTCAGACAAAATGATCTTTGCTCTCCGAGAAGGGATGAAGCGAGCATGATGGAAATTCTCACAACTCCTCATCTGGGTGAAGGATTCTGCTATCATCTGACGACTTGATTACCTTCCACAACATGAACTTATTGCCTACGGTTGGCATGGAACTCATCGATTCTATGGAAGTAAATCCAAGAGCATCCTTCCATTTGCCAAAGTTCGCAAGAACACCATTCACCCAACTATGAAACCTATTCCACTCCTTCGAGAACTCATTCTCAATTCCACCAAGAGGGGAGAGGTTATCTATGATCCTTTCGGATGATCCGGAAGCACCCTCATCGCTTCTGAGCAAACAGGGAGAATCTGCGTAATGGTCGAGCAGAGTCCAGTGTATATAGAGCGAATCATCAAGCGATGGGAGACTCTTACCGGAAAACAAGCAGTGAAAATAGATTCATTCCATCCAACAAACCATCATATATCTTCTTTAAATCAAATATATGACAGCTAGCTCACTCCAGAAGCGTATCAAGCAAGAGAAGAATGTTCTCCTCGAACAACTTGAGAAAACTCCTATTGTACAAATTGCCTGCGAGAAGAGTGGAGTAGCGCGATCAACATATTACCGATGGATGCAGTCAGATAAGGTATTTGCAAGGCAATCGAGAGAGGCACTCCTCAAATGAGTTGCTATGATGAATGACCTTGCTGAGTCGCAGCTCCTCAAGGCTATCAAGGATGGAAATATGACCGCCATATCCTTTTGGCTTCGATCCAGACACTCAGCATATGGGAACAAAATGGAGATAGTCGATACTACTGATCGAGAAGAGCTTACAAAAGAACAGAAAGAAACAGTTCGTAGAGTTCTTAGGGCGTATAAGAAACAATTACCACCACAGTCAACAGAGCGTATATAAATTTACTTGATTATTTTTCTTATGATGCAACAAGGAGTATGAGTCGATTCCAAAGACTTGAAAGCCATAGAACAATCAACAGGGGTTCGAAGAGAGCTTACAAAAGAAAGTTTTCAACTCTTTTTTGAGATCTATTTTGCTCACTATATTACCGCATCAATGGCATGGTTCCATAAGGAAATCTTTGACTATATTGAAGATAGGAACACTCGCTTTGTAACTATTATGGCATTTCGGTGATCCGGGAAATCGACGATTATTAATACAGCTTTTCCTCTCTGGAATATTCTTGGAAACCATCAACTCAAATTTATTGTCATTGTTGCTCAAACCCAGGGACAAGCAAAGCTCTACATGAGAAATCTCAAAGAAGAGATTCTCAATAATGAACTTCTCAAAAAGGATCTCTGACCATTTCGAGAAGATGGAGATGAATTTAATTCTTCTTCTATCGTACTTCTTCGTTCGCAAGCAAGAATCACAGTTGTATCAGTCGATCAGTCCACACGAGGTATGAGACATCGAAATTATCGTCCAGAACTTATTATCGCAGACGATATTGAAGATCTTCAATCGGTAAAAACTCGCGAATGACGAGACAAACTTTTTGAGTGGTTTACCAAAGAACTTATTCCTCTTGGAGATATGAAGAAAACGCGAGTATTTCTTGTGGGAAATATGCTTCATCGAGATTCTCTTCTTATGCGAATGAAGGAGCGAATCCAGAATGGTCAGAAGTCATGAGTATTTCGAAAATATCCACTTCTTGATGAGGTATGAAAATGTCTTTGGAGTGAGAGGTACTCAGAAGAAGATATAAGGGTACTTCAGGAGGCAATCGGAAGTGAAATAGCTTGGAGAACCGAATATCTCCTTGAGGATGCTGGCGCTGAATGACAGGTTGTCTACCAAGAATGGATACATTGGTATGATACATTTCCTGAGCCAGCACCAAGCATCATTACTTATGCTAATTGAATCTCCAGAAACACTCTCCCATATTCTAGGTATCTTGTGACAGGTGTAGATCTAGCCATCTCTGACAAAGATTCAGCAGATTATACTGCATTTGCAACATGATGGATCTGGGGACTCAATCAACACAAAATCCTCTTTGTAGTCGATGCATTTCAAGAAAAAATGGATTTTTCAATAACTGCAGAAACATTGAGATCCTACCATCAGAGAAACTCAGAAGTTCACAGTGTGAAAGATCACAAGATTGTTATAGAAACCGTTGGATATCAGGCAGCCATGGAGGGATTTCTCAAGAAAAATACAGATATGCAAATTATTGGTAAAAAACCAATAGGCTCAAAAAGAGAACGGCTTCTACTTACGACAGACCTCATACGTACGGGGAGAGTACGATTTCCAAAAACAGAACAAGGACTCTTACTGGTAGAGCAACTTGTTGGTTTTGGAAAAGAACGACATGATGATCTCGTGGATGCTTTTACTATGATGGTGAATTATACCTTTGAACAAAAAGATCAAATCCCTGCTATTCGTTTCTTGTAACTTATAAAGTGATTCATCAAAGAGCAAAAAACAAGTAATGTTTTAGTATAAAAACACAATATACCTTAATCCTCATCTTTCCACTAGACTTCCTCATCGAAACATACATTAATGGTCGTGTAAAAACTTATTTTTATCAAGACCTGTATGTGATCCAAAAACTTTTCTCATACCTTACTCTCGCAGCACGATATACAAGAGAGCTATAGCAATTATTTCCAAAATCCCTGGGAGAATCAAAGAGATTTCACTGATGAGCCCATTCATCATGACAAGAGAGACTTCTCTCATAATAATTCTTCAAACAACAATACTCATACTGAAATAAAGAAAACCTACTGTCTCTACGTACGAAAATCCTCCGAAGATGATGAGAGGCAAGCACTCTCGATAGAATCTCAAATAGAATCCATGAGAAGGATTTCCGAGAGGGATCACCTAAGTATTGTGGAGGTTATCAGAGAGAGTCGATCTGCAAAAGCATCATGAGTTCGAGAATGATTCAATGCTCTCATGGAGGGACTCAGACAACAAAGATACAATTCCATTCTCTCCTGGGCACCAGATAGACTATCGAGAAATGCTTGAGATCTCGGATCCGTGGTTGATCTCATGGATGCATGACTTCTTCATGAAATACGAACCAACGGGCAAGTATTCAAGAATGCTCCCAATGAAAAATTCCTCCTCATGATTCTCTGCTCCCAAGCAAAACTCGAGAACGATAATAGAAGTATCAATGTGATCAGATGACTTAAAACCAAGGCAGACCTTGGACATCTTCCTCACAAAGCACCTCTTGGATACTTGAATCAGAGAAGCTATCTCCGAAATGGTGGAAAGATTATTCTCGATCCTGAGAGAGCCCCCTACATTAAAATCATGTTTGAGAAAGTCGCCTATGAAGGTATGAGTGGCAGATCACTTCAGAGATGGCTTGAGAATGAAACTCCTATGAGAACACGAAGTGGGAAACCTATAGTCATATCGGCTATCTATACCATCCTTAATAATCCAATGTACTATGGATCCTATGAATATCCAAAAGGGAGTGGGCATTGGTGCAAAGGAACCTATGAACCCATCATTACCAAGGAACTTTATGACGAAGTGCAAGATCATCTCAATCTCTCTCCAAGGTATAGACCAAGAAACAAGAACTTCGAATTCACCAAGATCATGAAATGCTGACTTTGCTGATCCGGAATAACAGCTCAAGAGAAATTCAAAAAACTCATTGGCTACAAAGAACCAAAGAGCTATGTCTACTATCACTGTAGTAAATATCATGATCATCATTGTTCTAACTCTATGATCCGAGAAGATGCTCTCATCATCCAACTCTTGGATATGGTAGATACTCTTGATCTCGATACTCTCTCACTATCCGACTCTCTCAGAGAAGAAATACGAAGATACAGTATCTTCCAATCCCAACTCCTTAAAAAAGATAATAGGGATATCATCTCTCCCCAAGACATCAATCTGAGAGACTACATTAAGTATATGATTGCCAACTGAAGTAAAGATGAGAAGAGAGAAATTCTTTCTATGATCCAAGGAGAAATTATTCTCACAGATAAGATCGTAACCGTACAAAGAATCTTTCCAAAGAACCAGAAGAAAAAGTCTGCACAAGAAAATCAGCAAAAAGTAGATATGAAATCCTGAAATTCTCCTGCAACCATCCAGGACAACTTGGAAAAAACATCAGAAAACACTCAAAATCCAGAGAAGAAAAAAATCTGAAGACCAAGAAAACAGCATCTTTAAGCTCTCCTCAAAAGTTCGATTCCTACCTGCTATGCACTCAGGTCACCATAGAAATATATATCATGACTACAAAAATACATAAATAAAGGGATTCTTCATATTTGAAGAATCCCTTTATTTATGCGAAGAACGCACATTATGTGAAACGCAGGTTTCAAGGTCTGCGAGCTCGGTTTTATATGGCTGGGATACTAGGATTCGAACCTAGGATGCCGGATTCAGAGTCCGGAGCCTTACCACTTGGCGATATCCCAATAATAACATTCGTGCTAGCTATAGCGAGTGAATTGTATACAAAATAAGCAAAACGCAAGTGAATTCTTTCTGAATAAATTCGACAACTTTCAAGATGGGATTATCATAGTCACACTTTATTTGAATATCTCTTCAGAAAGAATCCTTCTTTTGAATTCTTTCTGAAGATCACATCTTCTTTTCCTTATGTTTGAACGCATTATTTTGAGTCTTCTTGGCTTTGCAGCAGGGGTTGCTCTTATGAAATACCGAAAACAGGTCTATGATTTTACAGGTCCATTTGGATGGGCAGAGAGATATATGGGATCTGGTGGTACAGCCACAGCAATTGTGCTTTTTGGTTTTGCGAGTATTGTGCTCTCGATTCTCTATCTCTTCGGGTATTTCCAAGTCGGCATGCCCGCTGATATGCAAAATCCTGGTACATCGACACCTACACAGACTTCTGTATCTGCACCAACATCATCCCTTTCATCATCAATTCTTCTCTAATGTTTTCTTTTTCTTCTCGAACTTTTTCGCTGATTGTCTCGATTGTTCTGTTGTTCGCATCGACTTTTACACCAATTTCTTACCTCTCTGCTGCAGAGATAAGAGCCAAGAGTTTTGAACCACCAAAAAATATAACTGCTCTCTATAGTGCTCGTCATGGAAATATGACAGTTGAGCAATTTTTGATTGCATACTATGAGATTCTCGCGGAGAATATCAATCTCCCAAAGAGTTCTGAATTTATCAATCTTAAAAATAATCAAGCAAAGCCTGATACGCCACTCTATCGGGCACTTCAGAAAGGTGTGATGATGGGTATTGTCAAGAACCAAGATACACAATACAACCTCAAAGCACGGATGAAGCAAGATCTTTTTGCTCGTATGGTTGCGAGGGATCTCAATAGTAAACTCAATATTACCAAGTGAGCTCCTCTCACGTATGGTATGCTTACGGATACGCTCATAGATATTATTGTTCCATCTGATATTACGACGAATTATACGCCTACAACAACGGAACAATCCCAAAAAGATGATACGCCTATTTTGACACAGGTTCGCTCTATTCTGAAGACGAACTACTATCATTCTCAGGATGTCTCGGATGACAAGAAGCTCGAGCGAGATGCGATCCGAGGTGTTGTAGATGGGTTGGGTGATCCCTATAGTGATTTCTACGAGGGAACACAGAGCACGAGCCTCAAAACACTGCTCGAGGGAACATTGGTCTGAGTAGGAATGATCATGGAAAAATGAGATAAATACTACCGAGTGAATCAAGTGATCACGTGATCACCAGCTGAGCGTAGTGGCGTTCTTGCTGGCGATTTAGTGAAAAAGGTTGATGGGATTGATGTGGATATCAAATCATTCACCATGGAAGAAGTAGTGACTAAGATTCGTTGAGAAGAAAATACCAAGGTTCTCATTGAGTTTGATCGTGGTGGAGTGACGATAGCCCGGACTCTTATTAGAGCCAAAATTCAAGTTCCTAATATTTCTTCAAAAGTACTCAATGAGTCATTCGGATATATCGATATTCGACTGTTTCCTATGGATATTCACACGAATGAAGTTGCATCTGCCCTAGAGCAATTTCATAAATCGGATATCAAGAAAATTATCATTGATCTACGTGGCAATCCTGGTGGTAGTATTGAGAGCTATCGCAATATTGCATGACTTTTTGTTCCTGATGGTACAGTGATAAATCACTTTGTGACAAGACAGTGAACACAGTCATACACATCGAATGGTGATGGTCGATTTGCAAAAACATTCAATAAAATTATCATTCTTGTGGATAAGAATACAGCATCTGCTTCTGAAATGCTCTCACTGACACTTCGAGAATACTTAGGAGCGATCGTAGTAGGGGAGAAAACCTATGGAAAATGAGTTGCTCAGCAAATCATCGATCTTCCGGATGGTACCACATTTAAATTCACTTTTGCAGAGTGGCTCTCTGGAAAAAAATCTACATCTATTAACAAGGTTGGTATCCTCCCTGATGTTGTAGTACCAGTTGTGAGTGGTGAGGATAGTATTCTTAAAAAGGCTCTCGAACAATAATAGTTTTCTTATTTCCCATTCCCATGAAAAAAATTCTCGCGATTCTTGCGCTAGTATCTCTTGCATTTAGCTCGACTGCACAGGCGGCTCTTTCTTACAGCTCGAGCCAACAGAAATATGACTATAGATCTATTGAGTGACTCCCACAAGAAGCTCTCAACTACTATGAATATCTTGACCAAGATCTCAAGAATCAATACAAGAGTCAGTCGATCCGTGAGCGTTATTACAAAGAGGCGCAACAACTTGCACATTCTGACAAGAAGAAAGAATTTGTCATCTCCAAGGAAGATCGTGCTATGATCGAGAAAGATATCCTCGCTATTCAATGAGATATTGCTCAGACTCTTGAGAGTGCTCTTGATCAGGTCTCAAAAAGTCTCACATCTGATAATATCAAGCAAACTGGAAAATATAGCTTTGCCGTCACATCACCGTATGGTGTTCTCGATATGAAGCTCAATCCTGTTTCTACGTATCTCTCCCGTGTAAAATGAGAACTTAGTTTTGAATCGACTATGAAAACTGAGCTCAAAATCCCAAACAAAAGCATCAATGAAATGGCGAGTTCTCTGAGTCTTGCTGGATCACCTCTTGCTAGTAATGGTCTCACACAAATAAATGTATTTGTAGAAATGAGTATGGTTATCAAGGGTGATAATATCTATATGACGATCAAAAATTTTGATCTCACGAGTAGTGATCCTCGTATCAAATCTCTCATGCAGTATGTGGCACCGTACGCTGGTACGACCTATCATACGACTGGAGGAAAACAGGCAATGCGATCAGCTCAGGAAGTGGATGTACAATCAATCGCTAAGGATCTTCGGCTGATTCTCGATGGAATGAAAACAAAGCCTTATCTTGTTCCATATCGCAAGATTGATGCGAATACCTTCGCACTTCGTGGGAACGCAAGCGAGTGGAAATCTCTACGAAAAAAGATTGTTAATCGTGACTTTCGAGAGCTTGTCCCAGGTACAAATTTTCATGATTACAACAATCTTGTCTACACGAAATGAGCAATCCTGATCAAGCCACCAAAAGGATCAAAACTTCAATGATCTTTGAGTCTTTCGCTCGATAGTGATCAGCACGCTGCCCTTAAGGGTAGTCTTACGCAAAATACAAAGAAATCAAACAAGAAGAGTTATGAAAATAGTTTTCAAATAGAAATTTCACATAAAACATTCTCTCTGGATATAAAATCAGATGAAGTAGATACTCAAATCAAAAGCAATTATAAGACGATCAATGGTAGTATCACGATGTATGATATCTATCAATCACCTCGAATGGTTGATCAGACTATAACGATCACAGGAAATACCTCTCTCACGAATGGGGTGAGTCATCTTGATCTGACTGCCTCAAATCAAGAGAATATCCGTGGATCTCTCCGATATGATATGGTCTCGAAGAATGAAAAAAATCAAGTCAATACAACGATAACATTTGATATCCCAGCAGCAGCATTCACACAATACGCTGAGTATATGTCAGAATATGCTCATACGAATCTTCCGAAAGATATCCATTTTGAATCCGTATCGGAGTGGATCGAAGAAGTGACAACTATGATAATCGAAAAACCGAAGTCATACGTGGAACTCAACTAAAAAATTCCTTACTCTCGCAAGAGAGTAGGGATTTTTCTAAAGACTTTATTGCCCATTCTGTAATTCCCGAGCAAGTTCCCTAAGATCAGAGTAGCTCATTTTTTCAGAATAGTATGTTTTTATATCATTTTGTATGGTGGCATCAGTATATGCTGTGTTCCTCTTGAGTATCTGAAAAATACAAAATATTTCATATAGTATTGCGCCATAAGATGGGTCTGTACTGGTATCTTGCACGGAATGAATGTCCTCTTTTTGCCAATCATCAAACGTGAGTCAATATCGAAAAAGAATCTCATCCAGTTTTCTATTTTTTTGAATAGTTTTAAGCATAAATTCATTTGCTTGAAGGCGTATGAGCTGTTGATCTGGCGGAAGTTCCCCCCACCACTCTTGTGATATGGTGTTCATATATCATTCTGGATCATATTGCTGAATTGCTATAAAGACTCGATAGTGTTCATATACTTTTTTGAGTGTGATGTTATTGGTATCAAATGGGGAAGTGGAAAGGTACATCTGAAAGTCTGGTAGTGCTTCAAAGTATTCAAAAAAATCTGGAAATTTACAAAAAAGAGATTCTATTTTTTGTATTTCTTTCATTCTTGTGAGGAGGATTCACTCATTGATGTTATGAGAGCTATAATGCTGGTACCATGACATACTCATGAGACGTGTACGCAGGTTTCTATCTGATTGAATAAGGGCATCAACCTCGGATGAGTTATATCATTGATGAAGTGAAGAGGAGATTTTCTCTTGAATATCTTTTCGGATCGGATGTAGATTGGTTTGTATTTTTGGATACTCTGGCATTGCTATATTCGTTTCATACGTCTTTGATCCTGTATAGAGGAGTGCTGCGGATAGACCAAAATTTAATGCAATCATTCCTTTTTTAAACATATATCGGTATAATGAACTGATATGGATATATCATATTCAGGAGAAAAATCAACTTTCTATTTGAAAAAATATTTTTTTATAGATAATAAATGTATACAAATCCAAGAAAGAAGGGGGTTGGAGTATGAATATTCGGCAAATACTTAAATCGGCAGCGCGCAAGCTGCTCGAGATAGACAACAATAGGGAAATGAGCGACAGTATCGTCACTTATTGTGCGTGGTGCGGCAATGAAATTCATGAGGGTGATCGTATCACTCTCTATAGCAATCAAGCCATGTTGCCGCGATTGCCTCTGGCTAATGCGGTTTTATGGAAGCAAATGACACCCTATAATACTGTATATGTTGGCTGTACTCGTCCATCGTGTTGTGAAAATAGCACTGATGCATGTGCTACATGGTTTGCGGATCAGCGAGGTTATCAAGGAGTTGTAGTTGATGTATATCGGGGGGAATCCTCATATCATACTATGACGTCTGCAAGTACTCGCAAGGAGTAAGCTATCTTGTGAACAAAATAAAAATCCCTCCTTTGGAGGGGTTTTTTCTAGAAATATTTCGATGTTCCGTATCTCATCTATATATTCTTGGTTCTAGGTATTGTTTATTTCGCCCCCCTTGTATCACAGAGGGTTTTTTGAAGTGTATTTTTTATGAAATTTTTATTGATCATTTTTTTAATTTATATGTTTAGTTGTAGCTACCGAATACCCATGATTGCAAATCTTAAAGACAATTTAGCAGTTATTTGAGAATTTCAAATAACTTATTATTTATAAAGTATATATCATTTTTATATGAATAATAAGTTATATTATTTTCATTGACAAGGTATGATAAATATTTTTCACACTCAGTATCAGCCATATTTAATGCTATACTAAAGTCTTTCACTGTGTAAATGGAATCACTAAATAAATAAATAATCATTTTTCAAATATCAACTCACTCAAAGCGATCATCTTTACTATATTTAGATAAATAATCATTTTTTAATATTAAGATTTGCTCCATTCTGGAAATAAGATTTTTTGTTTCTGAGATAGTTTTTTCTAAAATCCAAATAGTAAATCCCATGATATTATCACATAAATTATGGTCTAATTTTTTTAGATGCTCATAATATATAATTTTATTTTTTCAAATCCAGCCTCACGAAAACAGAACAGGAAATTGAATGGATCGATTCAGTATTAAATAAAGATCAAGTATACATCTTGATGTTCTTCAGTTGGCATCATCAAACGGATGTGCAAACAAAAAACAGTAATGAAGTAAACCAATATATATTATAGAGTGAGAATCTTTAGATTTTGAATTTAAAACCTTTTCAAATTTTCGCATAACTATATCTAACTCTGAATCATTAGGCGTAGTATGAACAATAGTATTATTCTCACGAATTAATTTTTTACGATAAGAATAGTCCAGTACTTCTGTATCACGTAAAATAGAGTTTAATCTGATAAAATCAATTTTTTCTAAAAATCAGCATCTATTGATTTTGGAAAATCAATAGATAATTGCATCTTTGTGTCTATAAGTTTCTTTATGGGAAATATTGTCTAGTTTAATTCCAGGGATCTCGGAAAATTCTAATTTCTTTTCAATATGAATATTTGCAATTGAAGCTCGACTTCTGATAGATAAATACTGGATTAGCAAAAATGGATTATCAGTTACTGTAAATAGTCTGTTAGCTACAGTAAATTTTTTACGAATCTCCTTTAAGAGATTCGTAAAATCACCATGTTGATGTTTTTGTAATAAAAAAGAGATGCAATCATCAATATCCTTACTTTGCATATTGCCTAATCAGAGTATGTATTTCTTGGGGCATTTATAGCATTATTTAAAACGCTGGGTGGTATATACTGCACAGAGTTACGTGATACTTCCTTTCCATAAACTTTTACTCATGATTTTATAGCTGTATCTTGAACTATAACTTGATTCAGTTTTTTTGGTGCTATATACTGAATTGTATCACGTGACACTGTATCTCCATCAATTTCGATTCAAGATTTAATTACTTGTTTCTCTAAAGCAGCTCTCTTAACATCCTCTTTTTTGACATACTGTATCGTGTCACGTGATATTATTTCTCAATTAATTTCTGTTCCTAAATCTATCTCCTTTGGTCATGAATAGTTATTTTCAGCTCACTCTCATATAGGACTATCCATTATATATCTTTCATATAATGGATTAACAGTATCTCAAACAGATTCTGTCTCTGTTATGCCATATAAAGAATTTTGAACTTCAACAATACTTTTTTCCGAGGAGGGATTGAATTTTTGAATAATGGAGTTATCTGTTAATGGCAAAGCTTCACTTTTCTTTTCACTATCAGTAGATTCTGTAAATGTATAAATTAAGTAAAGACTGATAAATAACATCAGTACAGGGAAAAATTTAATAAAAATTTTTGGATGATGTTGAATTTTGTTAGTAAGCATAAAATATTAATTATTTAGATGATGATATTCATATATGATACATAATCAATAATACTACTCAAGACCAATTATTTTAGTGAAATAAAAATCGTTGTGTTTCAGGAAAGAATTTCATATATTCTTTTTGCCCAACTGAAAATCTTTCTATAATACGCACATATTTTTCTTTTTTCCATGATTGCTCATCTCACCGACCGACAAAGCCCGACGATACAAGAGATCAAACATACTTTTTCTATTGACCGAAGGGAATGGACATTCTCGAGTGGCAAGCTCGCTCGACTCTCTCCTGGATCAGCAACGATCTCAGATAATCAAGGGAATCTTCTCCTTACGACGGTAGGTATTGGTAACGCTCGTGAAGGTATTGATTTCTTCCCACTTTCCGTGGATTTTGTAGAGAAATACTATGCCTCAGGAAAGATTGGTGGCAACCGATTTCAACGCAGAGAGGGGAGACCGAGTGAACAAGCTATTCTCACTTCTCGTCTGATCGATCGTCCGATTCGCCCACTTTTTCAGGATGGTACCAAGAGTGAGGTGCAGATTATCTCGACGATCCTCTCAGCTGCTAGTGCTGGTGATTTTGGATTTGCAGGTATTACCGGAGCATCACTCGCAATTCTCCTCTCAAAAGCTCAATGATTTGAAGGTCCTGTTGCGGGTGTTCGAATTGCTATTAATCCAACAGATGGATCATTTCTCTTTGATCCTTCATTCGAAGAGCTAGCACGGTCACCCCTTGATCTGACTCTCGCGGGAACGATCGATGCGATCATGATGGTAGAATCAGAGGCAAAAGAAGTATCAAGCGAAATGATGATGCGAGCATTTGAATATGGTCATGAACTCATCAAGCAAATATGTCGTGAGCAGTTAGCATTTGTTGCACTCTTTGACCAATCATACAAGGTAGATCAGATTATTCTCGATCGACACAGCATTGCGCCTGATTTGATGGAGGTTGCCCGTGGTTTCCTCGAAGAAGAAGGCCGTATGGATGAACTCTATAATATTGGAAAGAAGGATTTTGAAGATGTCTACGATGGATTTGTTGATACATTTATTCTCGCATATCGCGAGCAACAAATACTCGATCAAGCAGAACAATCAGATGAATTGATTATCGAAGAGAAAAGTGATAAAGATCTCAAAAAAGCTCTCCATTATTCTGTGAAGCAACTGATGCGAGCAAAGGTGATCACCGAGAATAAGCGACTCGATGGACGTCGTCCAAATGAGGTGCGACCAGTTCTAACCGAGGCATGATACCTACCACGAACACATGGTTCAGCACTCTTTGAACGAGGAATGACACAGGTATTGTCGATTGCAACACTTGGTGGACCGAGCGATGCGATGACGATCGATGATATGTTCGAAGAAGAGGAAAAACGATATATTCATCACTATAACTTTCCTCCGTATGCAACTGGCGAGACCAAGCCACTTCGTGGTACCGGGCGACGGGAGGTAGGACATGGTCGTCTCGCAGAGAAGGCTCTGCTCGCCGTACTTCCGAGCGAAGAAGAGTTCCCATATATTATTCGTGTCGTATCAGAGACTCTCACTTGTAATGGATCTTCGAGTATGGGATCGGTCTGTGGATCATCGCTTGCACTCATGGATGCTGGTGTACCTATCAAGGCGAGTGTTGCAGGTATTGCTATGGGCATGATCTATGATGAGGCCACTCTTCAATATACGATTCTCTCTGATATCCAGGCTCAAGAGGATTTTCTCGGGGATATGGATTTCAAGGTGGCAGCTACCAAGAATGGTATCACAGCACTTCAGATGGATTGTAAGATTGCAGGACTCACGACCAAGATGGTAGCGGAAGTATTTGCCCAGGCAAAAGAGAGTCTCAAGGTGATTCATGCAGGTATGGATGCCTCACTCAGTAGTCCACGAGGAACACTCTCATCACTCGCACCACTTCTTAAATGTGTTCATGTTCCAGAGGATAAAATGCGTGATGTGATTGGTCGTGGGGGAGAGATGATTCAGGGGATTGAGAAGAATTTTGGCGTTGAAGTCAATCTTGAAGACAATGGATTCTGTACGATTACATCACGTTCACAAGAAAACGGCCAGAAGGCATATGAATTTATTCTCTCGCTGATCAAAGAAATCGAGGTTGGTGAGATCTACCATGCACCGATTATCAAGATTCTTGACACAGTAGGTGCTATCGTTGAGCTAACGAAAGGCAAAGAATGAATGGTTCATATATCAAAATTTGGTATCAAAGAACGAGTTGCCAACGTGAATGATATTGCAAAGGTCGGTGATATCCTCGAAGTGCGAGTCTACGGTATCGACAAAGAAAAAGGACGAATCCAACTTGAGAAGGTCGTCAAAGAGGAAGAGAAGAAAGAAGAAGTAAACATTATTCTCTAGTACAATCAATCCATATCTTCTGATATGGATTTGTTTCATAATTTTTCTATGAATATTCGTTTTATTCTCAGCTACATTCAGAGTTTCTCTCGAGCAAACCTGTGGATCTATCTTGTTTTTCTTCTCTGAATCGCAGTTATCGAATTTTCAGATAAAGGTAATATCTTCGCTATTTCGATCATCTTTATTTCTCATTGCGCCGCAGATATTGCTATGATGATGATGGGTGATCTGGATGGTCGAGGCAAGCATCGAGATGCAAGAATAGCACAAGGTGTCTCTTTTTTGATTTTTACAGCTATCGGTATTGCAGCGATTATTACCAATGGTGAATGGCAGTATATGCTTCCACAAATACTCTACGGTATGTCTGCTGTCTATGCGTATCAGAGAGATAGAAGCAAAATCGATATTACATCACTGCGATGGCTTGTCTTCACCTGTGCGACACTTTTGATCATCGTATGCATGTGGTATTACCGAACTTTTGATAGTATTGCATCTTTCCTTCAGGCGGTTGGGTTCTTGATGATGCCAGTCGTGCTTCTCTTCGAGAATACAAAGGAGAGAATTTTTGGTCTCATCACAACACTTGGATTTATCATCATAGGATCATTTCTCGCATGTATCCAATCGTGGATACTCGGAGATATCAGCGGATATCAGATCAGTTATTTTCTGCTTCCATTGACGGTGTTTGTATTCTTCTTGAGAAATGCAAAAGTGCTGACCTAGGAGACTTGTATTATTATGAAATTAATCTATAATAATTTTAGACTAAATTCAGTCTAGAAAAAGGAGTATTGCTATGAACGTTCATATTAAACCGGATCAACTGCGAGATTCAGAGGAGTATGAAATGGTATTTACCATCCAGGAATTTCGTACTATCATGCTGGACTGGGGTTCTCAGAAGAGCTTGAATTGGGATCTTCTTGAGAGGGGTATGAAGCTGATGTGGTGTATTCCCGGACGATTCAATCCTACGCTCCTTGAAGATTTTTTGAGTAAAGAATCACCGGAATTTGTGAGACCAAAGGAGGCGGTGCTTAACCTCATACAGGTCCAGTTTTCCAGGACTTTGGGCAATGAGGTATTACCTGACTTCCAGTGTCTGTTGGCGGGAAGTAAAAAGTGTAGTCACCTCATGACAAAGGAAGGTGCATCATCACAAGGAGATGTTCTCAAGAGCGAGTTTTGTAATCGCATTTGGATTACAGAATAAATAAAAAGCCCCATGGAATGGGCTTTTTTTATATGTTGTTTACCTTTTTTCTCAGGAGTGTGTATTCTCCCGGATCATGGCTAATCGGCATCCATATATCAAAACTTCATCCATGTGCTGCAGTTTTACCATTGCCTTCTGGATCATATATTTCTCGAACTTCGTATATTTCCGCGGTCTCTGGTCCTATGAGCCGGAGCGTATCACCGAGATCGAAGCGATTTTTCACTTCCACTCTCATTCGTCCACTCAGTTCATCATATTCGCGAATAATTCCGACAAAATCTTCTTCTTTGAGCTCTGCATTTTTATCGTAGTGGATAGCATTTGCACCTGGATCGCCAACGAGAAATCATGGAGTATAACCTCGATTCGATATAGCAAAGAGTTCTCGAGAGAGTGTCTCGCTGTCGTATGGTAGATATTGTTCTACTTTATCGAGAGCATTTCTATATGCTCGCCCAACTCATGCGAGATAGTTGATAGTCTTGCTGCGACCTTCCACCTTGAAGCTGATTACTCCAGCATCTTTCATCTCTTGAAGATAGTCGAGGAGACATATATCTCGTGAATTCATGATATACGTACCATATTCGTCTTCATCGATCGGGAGGAGTTCCCCAGGGCGTTCTCGCTCTTCGAGGTAGAACTCTCCGTCGAGCGGCATGTAGTCTTCCGGTCTTCCAGTGGAGTCATAGAGTTCCTCTTCGCTTGCATCTTTTTTGAAGACTTTGTACTGCCAGCGACAAGAGTGGGCACAGGTACCTTGGTTCGGATCGCGCCGAGAAAAATAATTTGAGAGAAGACATCGCCCAGAATACGCCATACAGATAGAGCCATGCACAAAACACTCTATCTCCATATCTGGACACTGCTCATGTATCTCACGTATTTCTCGTAGAGAGAGCTCACGAGAGAGGATCACTCGTTTGATCCCTATCTTTTGCCAGAATTTCACCTGTGCCCAATTGGTGTTATTTGCCTGTACAGAGAGATGAATCTCAGCCTCAGGATAGGATTCTCGTACGAGAGATATGAGTCCTGGATCAGACATGATATAAGCATCAGGCTTCATTGCCTGCATCTTTGCAAAGGCTGCCATAAATGGTTTGATCTTGATATTATGGGCGTAGATATTTGCAGTGAAGTAGATTTTTTTACCTCGATCATGACAGTAGGTAACTGCCTCAGCAAGACTCTCCCAGGTAAATTGATTTTCACGGGCACGTAGTGAGAACATAGGCACTCAAGCATAGACTGCATCAGCGCCGTAGGCGATAGCATATTTCATCTTTTCAAAATTTCATGCAGGCATGAGGAGTTCGAGTTTGGTCTGAGATGGCATAGGACAAAATAAAAACCGAAATAAAAAGATTATCTTTCGGTCTCTTAAGTGGAATGTATGGTGTCTGCGGAGTAGTTTTCACACGATATACAAACAATCCATTCAAGAGAGAAAGGAAAGTTCAAGAAAGTGTGTGCACTATTACTGTCCGAACTAGGTACTATTTTATAGAAGAATGTTATAAATTCAACAGAAGAGGTTTTTGGTAACTCCCGAACCTTTACTTTTTTATAACCCCTTTGAGAAAACCCCATGCCTTTCAAGACTGGGGATGAATCAT
>ERZ724524.324-NODE-324-length-30690-cov-12.714477_pt1 | contig 30690 bp, 31 predicted proteins | sample MGYA00376057_ERZ724524 | MGnify/ENA primary metagenome ERZ724524 (study PRJEB28724, sample SAMN07190888) | wastewater metagenome | isolation source: influent of sewage treatment plant in Hong Hong | place: USA: Christiansburg, Virginia | collected 2016-03-01 ...
CGACGACCCGCGCCGGCATGCTCACCAACCCGCTGCGCGACCGCTTCGGCATCGTCTCGCGGCTGGAGTTTTACACCTCCGACGAGCTGGCCTACATCGTCGGGCGCTCGGCACGCCTGCTGAATGTGGAGATCGACGACACCGGCGCTTTTGAAATTGCCCGCCGTGCCCGCGGCACGCCGCGTATCGCCAACCGGCTGCTGCGCCGGGTGCGCGACTACGCCGAGGTGCGTGCCGATGGCCGCATTTCGTCAGCCGTGGCGGATGCGGCGCTGACCATGCTGGACGTCGATCATCTGGGCCTCGACCTGATGGACCGCAAGCTGCTGGGGGCAATGCTGGAGAAATTCGGCGGCGGCCCGGTGGGGCTCGACAACCTGGCGGCGGCGATCGGGGAATCGTCCGACACCATCGAGGATGTGCTGGAGCCCTACCTGATCCAGCAGGGCTACCTGCAGCGCACGCCGCGGGGCCGCATGGCCACCGCGTCGATCTGGCACCATTTCGGGCTGGTGCCGCCGGGAGCCGAGCTTTAGCCGGCCTCCGGGTCCTGGGCTGTCACCGTCCGGACCCGTTCTGCGGTGGCCATGAAGTCGGCCAGGTTGTCCTGGTCGAAAGGCTGCAGGCACCGGTTGACGGCCTGCGAGGTGATCGTCAGGCCGCCTTTCTGGTCGCGGGCGATCCAGCCGAGCTGGATCAGATGGCTGACCTTGCGGCGCACGGTTTCCCGCGGAATACCGGTGGATGAGCTGATCGAGAAGGCATTGCAGGGACGCAGGGCCAGCTTGTTGAAATTGCCCTCGTTGGCGCACCGAATGGCCGCCAAGGCCTGGTTGTCGAGGCCGAGGCCGCCGAGGTTGTAGAGGCCGACCTCGCCAAGCACGATGGGCAGCAGCAGGTCACCCTCAAAGGCGGCGTAGAGGCGGACCAGGTAACGCAGGTTGTAACGGGCCAGGAGCAGGGCAACGACGCGCTGGTCGCGTCGCGCTTCGTCCCCGGTGTCCCCGGCGGCGTGGCCGGCAGGTGCTGACTCGGATGAGTCAGGGGGCAGGGGGCTGTGCATCTGTTTCTCCGCAGGCAGTATCCAGAATGGCTAGTTTTACACAATTTCACCAGTATACCAGCCGGAAGACGTCCCCCTTCCTTCGTTACATTCTGTAAAACAACGCCCCCTGGCCGCAGCTCAAACCTGGCAGGCCAGCCCCTTGAGGTACTCGCCTTCCGGCACGGCCAGCCCGATCGGGTGGTCGGGCGCGGCAGACAAGCGGTGAATGATACGCGCCTCGACACCCACGTCCGAGGCGGCACTGGCGACGATCTTCTGGAACATTTCCAGCCCGATGCCGCCCGAGCAGGAATAGGTCATCAGGATGCCGCCCGGGTTGAGCAGGCGCAGGCCGAGCAGGTTGATGTCCTTGTAGGCGCGCGCTGCGCGTTCGGCGTGGGCGGCCGAGGGGGCGAACTTGGGTGGATCGAGGATGATCATGTCGAACTTGCGGCCTTCGGCCTTGAGGCCGCGGAGGGCCTGGAAGACGTCGTCTTCACGCCATTCGGCGCGGCTGGCGTCGAGTTGCGGGTTGAGGGCCAGGTTGCGCGCTGCCGCGGCCAAAGCCGGGCCGGACGAGTCGATGGAGATCACGCTCCTGGCACCGCCAGCCAGTGCCTGCAGCGAGAAGCCACCGGTGTAGCAGAAGCAGTTGAGCACGTCGCGCCCGGCCGCCAGCTGACCGGTGAGGTGACGGTTCTCGCGCTGGTCGAGGTAGAAGCCGGTCTTGTGGCCGCCGACCACGTCCACTTCCATGCGCACGCCGTTCTCGACGATGGTCAGGCCGCCTTCCGGCAGTTCGCCGTAAGCCAGGCCGGTAACCGGGCCGAGGCCTTCGAGCTTGCGTACGTCGGAATCCGAACGTTCATACACCGCGCTGCAGCCGGTGGCCTGGACCAGCCCGGCAACGATGGCGTCGCGCCACTTGTCGGCGCCTGCGCTGGTCAGCTGGACCACCACCACCGCGCCGTAACGGTCGGCGATGACGCCCGGCAGGCCATCGGATTCGCCGTGGATCAGGCGCACGCCTTCCTGTCCGGCCAGCCAGGGGTGGGCGGCCCGGCGCGCCACCGACGTGGCCACAGCCCGCTTGATGAAGGCGTGATCGATGGACTGGTCGGGATCGAAACTCCACACCCGCGCCCGGATCTGCGATTCCGGCGACCACGCTGCCCGCGCCAGCGGCTTGCCGCGCGAATCCTGCACAAGCACCGTGTCGCCCGGCCGCGCCCGCCCTTCCAGCCGGTCTACCGAGCCGGCGAAGATCCAGGGGTGACGACGAAGCACGGACCGGTCATTGCCGGATTTGAGAATGAGTTCAGCCATGGTGGGAGCGAAAAATCAGGTGTAAAAAAGAAAATGAGGACGCGCCAAAGGGGCACGAACTGTGGGTCGGACTTCAGTCCGACAGCACGGGGTGAGCCAGTCGAGTCGGACTTCAGTCCGACCCACGGGCGCCCTGTCTAGCCGAGTTGGCGGCGGAGGGCGCAGGACACCATCTCGCCGATGCGCGTCACGTACAGCGTGCCCATCTCGGGATAAAAGCGTTCCGGATCTTCGCTGCCCAGGGCCAGCAGCCCGAAGGTCTGCTCGTCGCGGCGCAGGGGCACCAGGGACACCGAGCGGATCAGCTTGCCGGCCGGGCCGAACCAGTTGCCGATTTCGCGCAGGGTGGGCGCGCCGCAATAGGGCTGGTTCAAATCGCCGGTGAAAAAGCGCACTTCTTCGCCAACCGCCAGAAACTCCGGCCCGCTGCGCGACAGCACGCTGTTCCACACCCGGAAGGCGACGTGGGGCACCGAGAAGTCTTCCTGCAGATGCACGTAGATGGCCTGGCGGATCGATTCGAAGTCTTCCGCTTCCAGCAGGGACAGGCCCAGGCGATGGACCTTTTCGCTGATTCCGTCGTTCTCCTCGCCAAAGGCCAGCAGCTCGGCGAACTTGTCCTCAAGCTGGGCGATGCGGTCGCGCAGGGCGATCAACTGGCGCTCGGTGAGGGAGATGGCCTGTCCGTTGTTGGGGTGGGTCACCGTCAGGTCGGTCAGCAGGGTCGAGTTCTTGTCGAAGAATTCGGGGTTTGCCTGCAGGAACTCGATGACGTCGGAAGCTTTCATGGCGTTGGGCCGGGTTGGAAGTGGGCTTGGAGGTTCAGGGAAGCGTGATGTCGGCGCTGAAGACACTGACCGCCGGGCCGGTCATCATCACCGGGGTGCCGACGCCGTTCCAGGCGATGGTGAGCTCGCCACCGCGGGTTTCGACGGTCACCGGCGACACCACGAGTTCGCGCAGGATGCCGGCCACTACCGCCGCACAGGCGCCGGTGCCGCAGGCCAGGGTTTCGCCGGCGCCGCGCTCGAAGACGCGCAGGCGCACGCGGTGCTCGTCGACGATCTGCAGGAAGCCGGCATTGACCCGGGCCGGGAAGCGCGGGTGGTGCTCGATGAGCGGGCCCTGTTCGGCCACCGGCGCGGTATCGACATCGGCCACCACCTGCACCGCATGCGGGTTGCCCATGCTGACGGCGGTGATGGCAATAGTGTTGCCGGCCATGTCGAGCGGCTGCACGTAGGCGTCGGATTCACTGACGAAGGGCACGTCGGCGGGATTCAGCACCGGCACGCCCATGTCCACGGTCACGTTGCCGTCGGCCTCAAGGCGCGGGGTGATGACGCCCTTTTTGGTCTCGACGCGGATCTCGCGCTTGTCGGTGAGGCCCTGGTCGAACACGAAGCGGGCGAAGCAGCGCGCGCCGTTGCCGCACTGTTCGACTTCGCCGCCGTCGGCATTGAAGATGCGGTAGCGGAAATCAACGCCCGGTGTTTGGGCCGCTTCGACGATCAGCAACTGGTCGCAGCCGACGCCGAAGTGGCGGTCGGCCAGGTAGCGCACCTGCGCCTCGCTGAGTTCGATGTGCTGGCGTACCGCGTCGATGACCACGAAATCGTTGCCGAGGCCGTGCATCTTGGTAAAGGCAAGCTTGCTGCTCATGGGAGAAGATCCATGTAGTCGCGCCACACGCAGCGGTCCATCACCACCGTGATGCCGGCGGCGCGGGCGCGCTCGGCGGCGGCTTCGTTGATGACGCCATCCTGCAGCCAGAGGCGTGGGATGCCGAGGGCGATGCATTCGTCGATGATCGGGTCGATCTGGTCGCCGGCGCGAAATACATCCACCATATCCACCTTTTCGGGAATATCCGACAGCGTGGCATAGGCTTTTTCGCCCAGCACTTCGGAAACCGCCGGCCGAACCGGTACGATGCGGTAGCCGAAGCCCTGCATCGCTCGGGAAACCCGGTAACTCGGGCGTTCCGGGCGCGGCGACAGGCCAACGACGGCGATGCGCTTGACCTCCTGCAGCAGGCTGCGGATCTGGTCGGGGGTGGGATTGGTAAACATGGCGGGATTCTACCGGATTGGCGGGCCCCGGAAACCTTGCGGGCAGCCGCAGGTCGGAGCCTGAGAGGCAAACATTGGAGAGTGTGATGGAGCGGAAAGCACGACCGGGTGTCGTGAGAAGAGTGGTGTCGGGCGTCTGGGGCGTGGTCGATAGCCTGCGCCGGGCGAGCCTTAACCTGTTGTTCATTGCCATCGTGGCGTTTCTGGTTGCCGGCTGGTGGGCAAGCCGGCCGACGCCCTTGCCCGAGGATGCGGCGCTGGTCATCGCGCCGGTCGGGCAGCTCGTCGAGCAGCGCACGGTGCGCAGCCCGATGAGCGTGCTGCAGGGTGGCGACGCCATCCATCAGGTGCTGCTGCGCGATGTGGTCGATGCGATCCGTGCTGCCGCCACCGATTCGCGCATCAAGGCGCTGGTGCTCGAGACCGACGGGCTGGCCGGTGCCGGTTTGTCGAAGCTGGAGGAGATTGGTGCTGCGGTGAGCGAATTCCGCCAGGCCGGCAAGAAGGTCTATGCCTACGGCAAACACTTCAACCAGGTCCAGTACCACCTGGCCTCCCGGGCGGACGAGGTCTTCGTGAATCCGGATGGCTATGTGCTCTTGTCCGGTTTCGGGCGCTTTCCGACCTACTACAAGGGCCTGTTCGATCAGGCCGGCGTGAAGATGCAGGTCTTCCGGGTTGGCACCTACAAGTCCTTCGTCGAACCCTACACGCGTAGCGACATGTCGGCGGAAGACCGGGAGTCCACCAAGGTGTACCTGGACGCTGCCTGGCAGGCCTATCAGGCCGACATCGCCGCGGCCCGCCCGAAAGCCGGTCAGAACCTGGTCAGTTACGTCACCGATGCGCCCGGCCTGCTGGCCGCCGCCGGCGGCGATGCGGCCAGGATGGCCCACAATGCCGGTCTGGTGGATGGCCTCAAGACGGTTGACGAGTGGCGTGACTACATCAAGGGCAAGGTCGGCGCGACGGACGACGGCAAGGGCTTCAGGCATGTGGACCTGGGGACCTACGTGGCCCGCCTGCGCGAGGACGCGGCCCATCCGGCCGACAAGATCGGCGTGATCGTCGCTCAGGGTGCCATCGTCGATGGCGAGCAGCCGCCCGGTGTGGTGGGGGGCGACACGGTGGCCGGGCTGATCCGTCAGGCCCGCGAAGACAAGGCCGTGAAGGCCGTGGTGCTGCGGGTGGACAGCCCCGGCGGCAGCGCGACTGCTTCCGAAGTGATTCGCCGCGAGCTGGAACTGACCCGTCAGGCCGGCAAGCCGGTGATCGTCTCGATGGGGTCGGTGGCGGCCTCCGGCGGCTACTGGATCAGCATGGCTGCCGACGAAGTATGGGCAAGCCCGACGACCATCACCGGTTCCATCGGCATCTTCGCGATGTTGCCCGATCTGTCGGGGCCGATGACCCGGCTCGGGCTGGCGGTGGACGGGATCGGCACAACGCCGCTGTCCGGCGGGCTCGATCCGCGCCGCCCGCTCGATCCGCAGGTGGCCAACGTGCTCCAGCAGACCATCGAGCACGGCTACAAGCGCTTCCTGGGGCTGGTTGGCAAGAGTCGCAAGATGAGCGTCGAGGCGGTGGATGAGGTCGCCCAAGGGCGTGTGTGGCTGGGCAGCCAGGCCAAGGAGAAGGGTCTGGTGGACAAGCTCGGTGGGCTGGATAGTGCCCTCAAGGCCGCTGCCGTCAGGGCCGGGCTGAAGGAATATGACGTGAGTTACGTGGAAAAGGCCCTGTCGCCGCGCGATCAGTTGCTGGCCAAGCTGCTGGATAACGGCGACGAGAGCGAACTGGCGATGGCGAAGCCGTCGGTGGTGGAGCAGACGCTGGCGAAGATCCGCACCGAGCTGGAGGCGCTGGCCTTGTGGAACGATCCGGGCCATATCTACCTGCATTGCGAGTGCCTGGCGCCCTGAGGGATGGCGCGAGGTGTCAGTGGCCGATGCAGCGGTTTGAACCGGTTGTCCGTCACGGGCAGCGGGTTTATCTGAAACGTGAACTTGCTAAACGCCCGGTTACGGGCGTTTAACATTTCGGCAAACCCTTTCCGGCGGGGTTTGAAGGCTTTCAGGGCGGTTTTGACTGTTTGTTGTGCAGGCTTGAACAGCTTGAAGCCCGATTCAAATCGGTTCATCTCCGGGATGAACTTTTTCAAGGCCGGTTTGAGCCGGTTCATCGTGGAGGGCGGCGCCGCCCTTGCGCATGGCGCTTTGACTGTCTGTGTTCGTGCTGTCGCTCAGCGGGCTTCGGTGCTCACCACTTCTTGATGATCCACTTGGGCACGCGCAGCCCGGTGTCCTGGGCGTCGCGGCGGGTGAAGTCGCCGTTGCCGACGTCGTCGAAGAGGTAGTAGGGAATGCCGCCCGGCGGGGTGACCTTGACCATGTAGAGCTGGCCGTTGACCCGGTATTCCTCCACCGTGTCTTCGCCCTTCTTGATGATGGTGACCTGCGGTTCCTGGGCCTGGTCGAGCTCCATGCCCGGGGGCGGCGGAGGCGGTTCGGGCAGGGGTTCGAGTTTCGGTGCTTGCTGGGCCCAGGCCGAGGCGGTGAGGGCGAGCAGCAGGGCTGCGAAATAGGGTACGCGGGGCATGTTTTTCTCCTGGCTATGCCGGAATTGTAACCTGCGCGTCTGGCCGGTCAGAGGTTGAGCATCAGCTCGTGTTCTTCCGGCAGCGGCAGGAAGCCACGGCTCTGGTAATGGGCGAAAATCGCATCCACCACTTTTTCGGGTTCGTCGATCACCTGGACCAGATTCAGGTCGTCCGGGTTGATCATTCCTTCACTGACCAGGCGGTCCTTGAACCAGTCGAGCAGGCCGCGCCAGAAGGGCTCATGCACCAGGATCACCGGGATGTTGCGGCTCTTGCCGGTCTGGATCAGGGTCATCGCTTCGAGCATCTCGTCGAGGGTGCCGAAGCCGCCAGGCATCACCACGTAGGCCACCGCGAACTTCACGAACATGAACTTGCGCGCGAAGAAGTGCTGGAAGGTCTGGGAGATGTCCTGGTAGGGGTTGGCCTTTTGCTCCATCGGGAGCTGGATGTTCAGCCCCACGCTGGGCGACTTGCCGAAATAGGCGCCCTTGTTGGCCGCCTCCATGATGCCCGGGCCGCCACCCGAGATGACCGAGAAGCCGGCATCGGAGAGCAGGCGGGCGATTTTTTCGGTTTGCGCGTAGTAGGGATGGTCGGGTTTGGTGCGGGCGCTGCCGAAGATCGAGACTGCCGGGCGGATCGGCTTGAGGCGTTCAGTGGCCTCGACGAACTCTGCCATAATCCCGAAGATCCGCCACGACTCCCTGGCCGTGAAGTTCTGCGCTGCCGTATTCGGCACCATCCGGGGAAGTTTGTTTTTTGCCGTCATTGTTTTTCTGATTGAGGAGTGAGGAGGGAACGGCTGGTCCGCTCCTTCCCGTTTACCCATGCCGACCCTGCTGCTCGTCGACGGTTCCAGTTACCTGTACCGCGCCTTCCACGCCCTGCCCGACCTGCGTAACTCGGCGGGCGAGCCCACCGGCGCCGTGCGCGGGGTGTTGTCCATGCTACGTCGCCTCGAATCCGACTACAAGGCGGAATACCGCGCCTGCGTATTCGATGCCAAGGGCAAGACCTTCCGCGACGACTGGTTTCCCGACTACAAGGCCCAGCGCCCGTCCATGCCCGACGACCTGCGCGCCCAGATCGAGCCGCTGCACGAAGCCGTGAAGGCCGAAGGCTGGCCGCTGCTGATGGAAGACGGCGTCGAGGCTGACGACGTGATCGGCACGCTGACCCGCCAGGCCGTCGCGGCCGGCTGGGAGGTGGTGATTTCCACCGGCGACAAGGACCTGACCCAGCTCGTGCAGCCCGGCGTGCGCTGGGTGAACACCATGAGCGAGGAAGTCCTCGACGAGGCTGGCGTGACCGCCAAGTTCGGCGTGCCGCCAAACCTCATCGTCGATTACCTGACCCTCATCGGCGACACCGTGGACAACGTGCCCGGCGTCGAGAAGTGCGGCCCCAAGACCGCCGTCAAGTGGCTCACCGAATACGGCACCCTCGACAACCTGATCGCCAATGCCGACAAGGTCGGCGGCAAGGTCGGCGAGAACCTGCGCAAACACCTCGATTTTCTGCCCCTCGGCCGCCGTCTGGTCACGGTAGTCACCGACCTGACGCTGCCGGTGACGCTGCCGGAACTGGCTGCCCGCGAGGACGACAAGGAAGCGCTGGCCGTCATCTACCGGCGCATGGATTTCAAGGGCTGGCTGAAGGAACTGGAGCTGGGCGTCCATCGCGCCCCGCCCGCCGTGGCTGACGAAGCCGTTGCCGTCGAAGCCCAGGGCGAGCCCGGCGCCCATCGCAGCGGCTATGAAGTCCTGCTCGACTGGCCCGCTTTCGACGCCTGGCTGGCGAAGATTTCGGCCGCCGAACTCACCGCCTTCGATACCGAAACCACCGGCCTCGACCCGATGGCGTCCACGCTGGTCGGCATGTCCTTCGCCATTGTGGAAGGCGAAGCCGCCTATCTGCCGCTGGCCCACCATTACGCCGACGCCCCGGCCCAGCTGCCGCTGGCCGAGGTGCTGGCCAAGCTCAAGCCCTGGCTCGAATCCGACGCCCACCACAAGCTCGGCCAGAACCTCAAGTACGACTGCCACATCCTTGCCAACCACGGCATCGCGCTGGCCGGGATTACGGAGGACACCCTGCTCGAGTCCTACGTGCTGGAAAGCGACAAGTCCCACGACATGGACTCGCTGGCCAGCCGTCACCTCGGCCTCAAGACCCTGACCTACACCGAGGTGTGCGGCAAGGGCGCCAAGCAGATCGGCTTCGGCGAGGTCGAACTGGCCCGCGCCACCGAATACGCCGCCGAAGACGCCGACATCACCCTGCGCCTGCACCACAACCTGGCGGCCCAGCTGGCCGCCGAGCCCGCCCTTGCCGCGCTGTACCGCGACATCGAGCTGCCCACCGCGCGGGTCCTCTTCGAGATGGAGCGCACCGGTGTGCTGATCGACGCCTTCCTGCTCGCCCAGCATTCCGAAGAACTCGGCCGCCGCCTCTACGACCTGGAAAACGAAGCCCACGTGCTGGCCGGCCAGCCCTTCAACCTGGGCTCGCCCAAGCAGCTCGGCGAAATCCTGTTCACCAAGCTCGGCCTGCCGGTGGTCAAGAAAACCGCTACCGGCCAGCCGTCGACGGATGAGGACGTGCTGTCGCAACTGGCCGACGACTATCCGCTGCCCAAGCTGCTACTTGAGCACCGCAGTCTCGCCAAGCTGAAGAACACCTACACCGACAAGCTGCCGCAGATGGTCAACCCCAAGACCGGCCGCGTGCACACCAGCTTCAGCCAGGCGGTGGCCGTCACCGGGCGCCTCGCCAGCTCCGAGCCCAATCTGCAGAACATCCCGATCCGCACGCCGGAAGGGCGCCGCATCCGCGCCGCCTTCATCGCGCCCCAGGGCCACGTCATCATCTCGGCCGACTACTCGCAGATCGAACTGCGCATCATGGCCCACCTGTCCGGCGACACGGGCCTGCTGGACGCCTTCGCCAAGGGCGAGGATGTGCACCGCGCCACCGCCGGCGAGATCTTCGGGGTGACCCCGCTGGAAGTCAGCAGCGAGCAGCGCCGCTACGCCAAGGTGATCAACTTCGGCCTGATCTACGGCATGAGCGCCCACGGCCTGGCCAAGAACCTGGGTATCGACCGGGGCGCCGCCGCCAACTACATCGAGCGCTATTTCGTGCGTTATCCGGGCGTCGCTGCCTACATGGAGCGCACCCGCCTGGAGGCCAAGACCCACGGCTACGTCGAAACCGTGTTTGGCCGCCGACTCCACCTGCCGGACATCCGTGCCCAGCAGGTCGGCCGCCGCCAGGGCGCCGAACGGGCCGCCATCAACGCGCCGATGCAGGGCACCGCCGCCGACCTGATCAAGAAGGCGATGATCGCCACGTCCCGGTGGCTGAAGGAAGCCGGTGTCAAGTCGCGCCTGATCCTGCAGGTGCACGACGAACTGGTGCTCGAAGTGCCGGACGATGAAATCGCGCTGATCCGCGAGCAGTTGCCGAAACTGATGGCCGGCGTGGCGCAACTTTCCGTGCCGCTGGTTGCCGAAGTGGGCGTTGGCAACAACTGGGATGAGGCGCATTGAGCGGCCGCGTGCCAGGCCTCACCGGACTCAGGAAAGCACCATCCATGCACCACCGCGTCATCCTGTTGCTCTGCAGCCTGCTTCTGGCGGCCTGCAGCAGCACGTTGAAACCCAAGGACGACAGTTACCGGCTCGAGAATTTCGCGCCTGATTCGCCCTTCGAGCAATCCTTCGAGCTGTCTCCCACCGCCGCCTGCGAAGCCGGCCGGCGGGCCTTGCTCAGCCAGGGCTACCTGATCGACGAGAGCAAGGTCGATTCGGTGCGTGCCCGCAAGTACTTCCAGCCCGACCGCAGCACCCAGGTGCAGCTCAGCTTCAGTCTGTTCTGCCTTGCCGAGGGCGACGGCTCGGCCGTTTACGCCAACGTGCGTCAGTTGCGCGAAGAGCTCAAGGCCGGCTCGGCCAGCACCGGCCTCAGCGTTACCGGCATCGGCTCGCTGTCGCTGCCCTTTGGCGGCAACAACGAATCCATGGTCAAGGTCGGCGAGGAGACCGTTACCGACGCCGAGTTCTACGGGCGCTTCTTCGCCCTCATGCAATCCTTTATCCGCTGATGAAATCACTGTTTGCCGTTCTTGCCGCGACGCTTTTCGCTGCTACCACCCATGCCGCCGAGCCCGCCGATCCGGCCCGCTTCGCCTCCTGCCTGTCCGAGCTGAAGGTCGGCGCGGCGGGTCGTGGCGTATCGGGGCCGTCCTATGAGCGCCTGACCGCCAGCCTCGTGCCCGACATGAAGGTGCTCGACTTCCTCGACTACCAGCCCGAGTTCCGCACCCCGATCTGGGATTATCTGTCGGGTCTGGTCGATGAAGAGCGCGTCGCCGACGGCAAGGCCCTGCACAAGCAGTGGGCCGAGGTGCTTGCCGCTGCATCGGCCCGCTACAAGGTCGACCCGGCCACGGTGGTGGCGGTGTGGGGCGTGGAGAGCAACTTCGGGCGCAACTTCGGCCAGCGCCCGCTGCTCACCTCCTTGTCGACCCTGTCTTGCTACGGGCGGCGTCAGGCCTATTTTCGCGGTGAGTTCTACGACGCGCTGAAGATCGTCGACTCCGGCGACGTGAAGGCGGAGCAACTGGTCGGCTCGTGGGCCGGTGCCTTTGGCCACACCCAGTTCATGCCGTCCACCTTCCTGCGTCTGGCGGTGGATTTTGATGGCGACGGTCGCCGTGACCTGGTCGGCAGCATCCCCGATGCGCTGGCTTCCACCGCCAACTTCCTGCACAAGGCCGGCTGGCGCGAAGGCGAGACCTGGGGCTACGAAGTCCAGCTGCCCGCCGGCTTTGACGCCAGCCTGGCTGGCCGCCGCAACAAGCAGGCGGTAGCCAGCTGGAGTGCCCGCGGCGTCAAGCGCATCGACGGCAGCCCGCTGCCCGCCAGCGAGGCCCCGGCCGGCGTGTTGCTGCCGGCGGGCCCGCGTGGCCCGGCCTTCCTGGTGTTCCGCAATTTCGACGCGATCTACGGCTACAACGCCGCCGAGAGCTACGCGCTGGCCATCGCCCATCTGTCCGATCGCCTGAAGGGCGGCCAGCCTTTCGTGACCCCGTGGCCGACCGACGACCTTGGCCTGTCGCGCGCCGAACGCCGCGAACTGCAAACCCTGCTGATCGCCCGCGGCCACGCCATCGGCACCGTCGACGGCATGCTCGGCGACGCCAGCCGGGCGGCCATCCGCGTCGAACAGCAGCGTCTTGGCCACACCGTCGACGGGCGTGCCGGCCAGAAGCTCCTTACCGCCCTGCGCAAACCATGAGCCATACACCTTCCCATCCCGGCGCCTCGCCCCTTGGCAAGCCCGTTGCCTACGCCGAGCACTACGCGCCCGAGCTGCTCTTCCCGATCGCCCGTCAGGGCAAGCGCGACGAGATCGGCATTGCGCCGGCCGCGCTGCCTTTCATCGGTGAAGACCTGTGGAACGCCTACGAACTCTCCTGGCTCGACCCGCGCGGCAAGCCGGTGGTGGCCCTGGCGAGCTTCCGGGTGCCGGCCGACTCGCCGAATCTGATCGAGTCCAAGTCCTTCAAGCTCTACCTGAACTCCTTCAACCAGACGAAGGTGGCCAGCGCCGCCGAGCTGGCCGACACCCTCGCCCGCGATCTGTCCGCCGCCGCCGGTGCGCCGGTGGCGGTGCAGGTCGAGCCCCTGAGCACCCGCCCCGAGCGGCCCATTGGCTACCCGGAGGGCGTGCTTCTCGACACCCTCGACATCGACATCGATTGTTACTCGCCCGATCCGGCCCTGTTGATCGCCGACCACAGCCAGCCGGAAGTCGGCGAGACCCTGTATTCGCACCTGCTCAAGTCCAACTGCCTGGTCACCGGCCAGCCGGACTGGGGCATGCTGGTGGTGCGTTACCAGGGCGCGCCGATCGACCGGGAAGGCCTGCTGCGCTACATCGTGTCCTTTCGCCAGCACAACGAATTCCACGAGCAGTGCGTCGAGCGGGTTTTCGTGGACATCCTGCGTCAGTGCCAGCCCACCGAGCTGTCCGTGTGGGCCCGCTACACCCGTCGCGGCGGGCTCGACATCAACCCCTGTCGCCGCACGTTGGGCCTGCCTGCACCGGCATCCCTCGCCGAAGTCCGCCAATGAGCCACGCCACCACCTCCGCCGACCTGCTCCGCCAGAACGTCGCCCTCGACAGCTTCAACACCCTGCGCCTGCCGGCCCGCGCCGCCTGGTTTGCGGCGGTGGACAACGTGGACGGCCTGCGCGCCATTCTTGACGACCCGCGCATCCAGGGCCTGCCGCGGCTGGTCATCGGCGGTGGCTCGAATCTGGTGTTGACCGGCGATTTTCCGGGCCTGGTGCTGCACGTGGCCTTCCACGGCCGCACCCGCGTGCAGGAAGACGCCGAGGCTTTCTACATCCGCGCCGGCGGTGGCGAGAACTGGCACGACTTCGTGCGCTGGACGCTGGAAATGGGCTGGCCGGGCCTCGAAAACCTGTCCCTCATCCCCGGCACGGTCGGCGCCGCGCCGGTGCAGAACATCGGCGCCTACGGCCTCGAGATGGCCGAGTATTTTTACAGCCTGCGCGCCTACGACCTCGAAACCGGCAAAACGGTGGGCTTCGACAAGCGCGACTGCGCCTTTGGCTACCGGGACAGCTTTTTCAAGCAGGCAGGCAAAGGGCGCTACCTGATCGCCGCAGTCACCTTCCGTCTGCCCAAAAAGTGGAAGCCCGTTACCGGCTACGTCGACGTGAGCCGCGAGCTGGAAGCGCAGGGCATTGCTGCACCGACGCCGCTACAGCTTTCCGACGCGGTCATCGCCGTGCGTCGCAGGAAGCTGCCCGACCCGGCCGAGATCGGCAATGCCGGCAGCTTCTTCAAGAACCCGGTGGTGAGTGCCGAAGATCACGCCCGCCTGGCGGCCGCCCATCCCGGCCTGCCCAGCTACCCGCAGGCCGACGGCCGGATGAAGCTGGCGGCCGGCTGGCTCATCGAGCAGGCTGGCTGGAAGGGGCGTCGCCTTGGCCCGGTGGGCTGTTACGAGAAGCAGGCCCTGGTGCTGGTCAATCACGGCGGGGCGACGGGGGCCGACGTGCTGGCCGCCAGCGTTGCGGTGCGCCTGGATGTACGCGCGCGCTTCGGTGTCGATCTGGAGGCGGAGCCGGTTTTTGTCGGATCGGCCTGAGGTGGTTTCCATGCCGCCCTAAAGGTTTTCGGAGCCGTGCCGAAAAACGGGGAACCTGATTGAAACCCGGAGACGACGATGACAGCAGCAGACGAACGGCGCGGTTCCAGCGCCAGCATGCCCGACCTGGACTGGAGCCAGGTGCGTGAAACCGTACTGATGCTCGAACTTGCCGTCGGCCAGATTGATGCGGCGATGAAGGAAGGCGGCAGCTCGGTGGAAGTGCTGACCGACTCCTTCACCTCCATGGCCGGCTACATGCGCATGATGGGTACGGCGCTCGAGCAACTCCCCGACTCCCCGGCCACCGCCCAGCTCAAGGAATCCCTCATCGGCCACGCCGGCGAGGTTGCAGGCCGGGTCCAGAAGTCGATCATCGCCTTCCAGTTCTACGACAAGCTCAGCCAGCGCCTGGCCCACGTTTCGCACAGTCTTGAAGCCCTTACCGGCCTGGTCACCGATCAGCGCAAGCTCTACAACCCGTTTGAATGGGTCGCGCTGCAGGAAAAAATTCGCGCCAAGTATTCCACCCGCGAAGAAATCGAGATGTTCAACGCGGTGATGAAGGGCATGCCGGTGAAGGAAGCCCTGAACAACTACAAGGCCGAAATGAAGGACAAGGGCGACGACGTCGAGTTGTTTTAACGCGGTAGTCGCGTCCGCCCCCCGAATTCCCGTGGGTCGGACTTCAGTCCGACAAATCCCGGTGGAGCCTGCGCTGTCGGACTGGTTCGTGCAGGATTTCGCCACGCTCTCCCGCATCTGCAGCAATGTCTCCCATTCTCCATTTTTCCGATCCGGCTCCCGATGTCGTCGAAGACCGCCCGGCCCTCAGCCGGGCCATCGGTGCGCCACCCCTGCGCCTGACCGCCGAACGTTACAGCGCCGATAGTGGTGCCTTGTCGATGGGCGACTGGGAGTGCGAACCCGGTGCCTGGCGGATCGCTTTTCACGACGGCCGCCACGAGTTTTTCCAGGTGATCAGCGGGCGTCTGCGCATTGTCGATACGGCCGGCAACGCCCGCGAGTTCGGTCCCGGCGAGGCCGGCGTCATTCCGGCCGGCTTCATCGGTACGTTTGAGGTGCTGGAGCGGGTGTACAAACGCTATGTGATGGTCGACCGGCCGTAGCGGGGGTGTCGGACTGAAGTCCGACCTGCAGGGATGGTCGCCGATTTTGTGGGTCGGACTTCAGTCCGACACTACACTCCCAGGCAACCTCACTGCCATCCGTAGTGCCGTGTATACAGCCCCTTCATCCACTGAGTCAGCCCCATGTAACCGAGCAGGATCGCGGCCAGCCACAGGAAGTATTGCGCCGGCAGCGCCTGCAGCTTGAAGTAGTGGGCCAGCGGACCCATCACGATGGCGATGCCGGTGAGCATCGTCGCGCTGGTCATGGCGATCAGCGGCCACGATGCACGGCTCTGCACGAAGGGCAGCTTGCGGGTGCGGATCATGTGCACGATCAACGTCTGCGACAGCAGGCCCTCGACGAACCAGCCCGACTGGAACAGCGTTTGCGCGGCCGGCGTGGTGGCGTGGAAGACGAACCACATCAGCCCGAAGGTGGCTACGTCGAAGAGCGAACTGAGCGGGCCGAAGCACACCATGAAGCGCCCCAGGCCGTCTGTGTCCCAGTGCTGGGGGGTGCGCAGAAATTCCTGGTCCACGTTGTCGAAGGGAATGCCGGTCTGGGACACGTCGTAGAGCAGGTTCTGCAGCAAGAGGTGCATCGGCAGCATCGGCAGGAAGGGCAGGAAGACGCTGGCCACCAGTACCGAGAAGACGTTGCCGAAGTTGGAGCTCGAGGTCATGCGGATGTACTTGAGCATGTTGGCGAAGGTCTTGCGGCCTTCCATGACCCCGTCGCCGAGCACCAGCAGGCTTTTTTCGAGCAGGATGATGTCGGCTGCTTCCTTGGCGATGTCCACTGCCGTATCCACCGAAATGCCGATGTCGGCGGCGTGCAGGGCCGGCGCGTCGTTGATGCCGTCGCCCATGAAGCCGACCACGTGGCCGTTGGCGCGCAGGGCCCGCACCACGCGTTCCTTGTGGGTGGGCGACAGCTTGGCGAAGACGGTGGTCTTTTCGACCGCCAGGCCGAGGGCGGCGTCGTCCATTTTCTCCACGTCACTGCCCAGCAGCATGCCGCTGACTTCCAGCCCCACTTCCTGGCACACCCGTGCCGTCACCAGCGCGTTGTCGCCGGTCAGCACCTTCACCGTCACGCCGTTCAGCCGCAGGGCCTTGAGGGCCGGGGCGGCGGTTTCCTTGGGCGGGTCGAGAAAGGCCACGTAGCCGGCGAGGGTCAGGCCGGTTTCGTCGGCGACGCCGTAGACGCTCTGGTCGGGTGGCGTTTCCTTGATGGCCACGCCCATCACGCGCAGGCCGTCGCCGTTCATGGCGCCGGTGACGGCGTTGATGTGGGCGAGGATGTCCGGCGTCAGCGGCTCGATGGTCTCGCCACGGCGCACCTGGGTGCAGGCGGCCAGGATTTCCTCGATGGCGCCCTTGCAGATCAGCAGGTGGCGCTCGTCCCGTTCGGCCACCACCACCGACATGCGGCGGCGCTGGAAGTCGAAGGGGATCTCGTCCACCTTGCGATAGTTGTTGGCCGGGTCGAGGCGGGTGAGTTCGTCCGAGCGGGCCAGCACGGCCACGTCGAGCAGGTTTTTCAGGCCGGTTTGGTAGTGGCTGTTGAGCCAGGCGTATTCGAGTACCGGCAGCGAGTCCTGCCCGTCGATGTCGATGTGGCGCTGCAGGACGATCCTGTCCTGGGTCAGGGTGCCGGTCTTGTCGGTGCACAGCACGTCCATGGCGCCGAAGTTCTGGATCGCGTCGAGGCGCTTGACGATGACCTTCTTGCGCGACAGCAGCACGGCGCCTTTGGCGAGGGTGGACGTGACGATCATCGGCAGCATTTCGGGGGTCAGGCCGATGGCTACCGACATGGCAAACAGGAAGGCTTCCAGCCAGTCGCCCTTGGTGAAGCCGTTGAGCACGAAGACGATTGGCGTCATCACCGCCATGAAGCGGATCAGTAGCCAGCTGACCTTGTTCACGCCGGCCTGGAAGGCGGTGGGTTCGCGCTCGACGGTGGCGACCCGCTGGGCCAGGGTGCCGAAATAGGTGCTGGCGCCGGTGCCGACAGCCACGCCGGTGGCCGAGCCGCTGAGTACGTTGGTGCCCATGAAAGCGATGTTGTCGAGTTCCAGCGGGCTGCTGGTGGAGGCGTCGCGCAGGGCGACGAACTTCTCGACCGGCAGCGATTCGCCGGTCATTGCCGCCTGGCCGATGAACAGATCCTTGGCGCTGAGCAGGCGCAGGTCGGCCGGGATCATGTCGCCTGCCGACAGCACCACCACGTCGCCGGGCACCAGTTCGCGCAGGGGAATTTCCACGTGCCGCGCCGGCCTGCCGTCGATGTCCAGGTGCACCGTGGGCGCTGCATCCGGCACGGTGCCGGGCGGTGCGCGGCGCAGCACGGTGGCCTGGTTGCCAACCATTGCCTTGAGGGCGTCGGCGGCCTTGCTGGAGCGGCTTTCCTGCAGGAAGCGGATCAGCGTGGACAGCACCACCATGCAGCCGATCACCGTGGTGGCCTTGAGGTCGCCGGTGTACAGGGAAATCGCCGCCAGCACGCTGAGCAACAGGTTGAAGGGGTCGATGTAGCAGTGCCACAGGTGCAGCCAGGCGGGCATCGGCTTTTCGTGGCCGACGACGTTTTCGCCGGCCTGGCGGCGGATGCGCGTGACCTCGCCGGCGTCGAGCCCGTCCGCATGGCTGTGCAGGCGGGCGAGGAGGGCGGCGGGGTCCTCGCGGGCGGCGGCGTTGAGGGTGGCCGCCAGGTCGGGCGGCACCACCTTGCTGACCGGCACATGGCGGAACAGCTCGAAACTGGCGAGGCGCAAAAAGTGCCTCGCCATGCGCCGCCGGTGCAGGTGGGCGACGAAATGGGCGCGGAGCGGAGCGTGCTTCATGGTGCGGGCCGGGTCATGCCCGCCAGTTTACGCCCGTCGGCCCGCCGCCCATGTGTGTTGGCGCGCACACAGGGCGGGTTACGGAATGGTCTCGATCCAGTCTGCCAGCATCCCGGCTGTTGCGGCCCACTGGGGGTCGAGCATCAGCATGTGGCCGGAACCTTCCACGGTAATGGTCTTGGCTTTCCAGGCCAGGGCGGTGAAGAACATCATCGAAGCGGGGAACACTTCATCCGCCGAGCCGCCCATTACCAGTGCCGGAATATCCGGCCGGCGGCCCATGGGCATGAAGGGCAGGACGGCCATCTCGGTGACGGCGTGGTCGGATTCGTCCTGAACCATGTGCAGGAACTGCTCCACCTCGTCGTGGGCCATGCCCGGCGCAAAGTACACCTCGGCCATCACCCGGATGCTGTGCTCGGTGGTGTCGCCGGACAGCACGTTGGGCATTTCGGTGAAGAATTCCGGGTGCAGCATGGCCAGCCGGCTGGCCGAACCGCTGGTGCCGGTGGGCGGTACGGGCGACAGGAAGGCGACGCCAGCAGCGAGGGGCGTACCGGCGCTCGTCAGGTAACGCTGGGCCACCAGCGTGCCCATCGAGTGTCCGATCAGTATCGGCGCCGACGGCAGCGTGGTGACGGCCTGGGCCAGATCCTCGGCGTAGTCCGCCAGCCCGAAGTCGCTGAGCCGCTCGCGCCCCTCGCTGTCGCCGTGGCCGGACAGGTCGAGGGCGTAGCAGTCGTAACCGAGCTGGTTGAGGAAGGGAATCCAGTGATGTTGCCAGCAGTAGGAGTTGGTATAGCCGCCGTGGATGAAAAGCAGCGGATGACGGCCGGTCGGTGTGGCTGCGGGATGCTGGTGAATCTTGAGTTTGCGGGGGGACATGGTGTTGTTCTGGGTTGCGGTGGTCAAACGGTTGGAGGCAGCACGGATTCTGGCATGCGCGTGACGGAGCGGGGCTTCGTCTGTAAGCTGAAGCATCGAACAAAAATCAAACCTGACTGGATGTCCTGCACACCTCCGGCCCACTTCACGGGGTCGGCCTTACTGACAAGCCCATGGCCGATACGCCCAACAAAAAACCCTGGCTGGTAGGCATGCACTACCGCATGCGTACCGTCGCTTTTGCGATGATGTTCGTGGCGAGTGCCCTGCACAGTACAGGCAAGAGCTACAGTCCGGGGCTCTGGTCGCTGCTGGTCCTGCTGTTTCTGATCTATCCCCACCTCCAGTATTACCGCGCATGCAGGGCTCGTAAGCCGCTGGAGGCGGAAATGCACAATCTGCTGATCGACTCCGTGCTGCTCGGATTGGCCGTTGCTGCGCTCGGTTTTCCCCTGTGGATCACCTTCTCGGCCTTCCTCGGGACCATTTCCAACAACACCGCCAACATGAACTGGCGCGGGGCCGGCAAGACCCTGCTGGCCTTTCCGGCCGGCGCCCTGGTTGGCTATGCGGTGTCTGGCTTCACGCTGTCGCCCGCCACCGGCTGGCCCGCCACCTTCTTCTGCATTGTTGGCCTGAGTGCCTATCTGATTGCGATGGGCAACATCAGCTTTGCCCGCATCAGCCGGCTGCGCCTGACTCGCGAGGCCTTGAGGCTGCGCGAAACGGAGCTGGTGGATGCCAACCAGACCCTGCACCGGAAGCTTCAGGAAATCGACCTGCTGCAGGATCAGCTCCGCGAGCAGGCCAACCGCGACGCACTGACCGGCCTGTTCAACCGGCGCTACCTCGACAGCACCCTTGATCGGGAACTGGCGCGCTGCAAGCGGGAAGGGCAGCCGCTGGCCCTGATCCTGATCGACATCGATCACTTCAAGCAGATCAACGACACCTATGGCCACCAGGCCGGCGACGAGATCCTGCTGCAACTGGGCATGCTGCTTGGCCGCATGGCCCGCTCCGCCGACGTGGCGTGCCGCTATGGCGGCGAGGAGTTCCTGCTGCTCATGCCCACCATGCCCCTCGAGGTGGCCATCGAGCGCGCCGAAGAGCTGCGCCTTGCCTTTGGCGAAATGATCGTGCCCTTTGGCAACTTCCGTCTGAAGGCGACCCTGTCGATCGGCGTTTCGGCCTATCCGGGGCACGGCACCTTTGCCGAGGAGCTGATCCGCCATGCCGACAAGGCACTCTACCGGGCCAAGCACAGCGGTCGCAACCGGGTCGAAGTCTGGGATCCGGAGGCGGTGATGTCCGGCGCGCAGTAAAATCCGGGCCATGACATCCAATGCAATCAACGAGGCCCCCGAGGCCGACATGCCCGCTGCCATCAAGGAAGACCGCCTGTGGCGCGAGGACGGCTGGACGGCCCGCGTCATCAAGAACCAGGACGATGACGGCTGGGCCGTGGAAATGATCAAGGACGGCGAATCCGAACCGGCCCTGGTTGGCCCGTGGACGATGGGCCGTGACAAGAAGAATCCCAAGCCGCTCGACGTTTCGGCCTTCCATACCCTGGTCAAGACCGCCTCCGAAGTGCTGCGTCGCCACGAACAGCACCTCCACGCCATGCTCCACAAGAGCATCACCGTCAGTACCGCCGAAGGGGCGATCAGCGTCACCCTCGACATCGTGCCCGACGAATATGAACCCTATGCCATCCTCGGCGCCCACAACGCTTTCGGCGAGCAACTGGCCGAGGTGCGCGTCGAGCCGGGCTTCAAGCTGACCCGGGCCAGCGCCGCCGCGTGGGTCGACGCGGCGTTTCGCCGGCCGGACTGACTGATCCACGTCGGCAGTTTCTTCCGGATCCTGTAATTGCTTGCAGGTGTTGGCAAGGGCAATCTTTGGGCGTAGTATAAAAACGAACAAGTATGTTTTGTTTGGTGTTTTGACGTAATACTGTGTGAGCCTTGACGGCGCAGCAAGTCGTCCGGCTTTCGACCCCACGACCGCCGGCAGTCGGGGTGTACCCAGTGCGCCCCGCTGATTCTGGCCAAGGAGTACGTCGTATGTACCAGCACATCCTCGTGCCGGTGGATGATTCCGAACTGGCGATCATCACGGTAGGCAAGGCAGTCAGTTTTGCCCGGACCCTGGGAGCGCGAATCACGTTCTTCCATGCGCGTTCGGATTTTGCGGCCACCAGTGACGGTGCCGTCATTCATGCACTTTCTCCCACCGAATTCGTCGAGCAGGCCGCCGGCAACGCCCGTGCCGTGCTGGCCCGTGCCGAGTCCGAGGCGCGTCTGGCCGGTGTGCCCTTCGAGTCGGTCGGCCGCACCAGCGACAGGCCCTACGAAGCCATTCTCGACATCGCCACCGAACAGGGCTGCGACCTGATCTTCATGGCATCCCACGGCCGGCGCGGCCTCAAGGGCCTGCTGCTCGGCTCGCAGACTCAGAAGGTTCTCGCGCATACGACCATTCCGGTGCTCGTGTCGTCCGTCGAAAGCAACGCCCTGACGCCGGACATGGATTTGGCGCTGGCGGTCATCAAGGGCGAACACCGCTCGATGGCGGCGGTGATGCACGGCCTCAAGCACGTTCTGCTGGAAGCCCGCAGCGCGGCAGGCGCTGCCGATGTGCGGCTGCTGCGCAGCATGGTGTATTACTTCCGCAACTTCACCGAAGGCCTGCATCACCCCAAGGAAGACGCCTACCTGTTCGACAAGCTGGCCGGGCGCTCCCACGATGCGGACGAGGTGCTGGCTACCCTGCGTGCCCAGCACCATGAAGAAGGTGCCTACATCGAGGCTGTCGACAAGGCCGTCAATGCCTACGCCAGCAGTCCGGACGGCGCGCACCTCGACGCGCTCATCGAGGCCGTGGACCGCTATGCCGGACGCCTCTGGGAACACATGAACCTGGAGGAGAAGTTCATTCTCCCCGCCTGTCAGACCCATCTCACCGGCCCCGACTGGGCTGCCGTCGCCCACGCCTTCGAGGCCAACGGCGATCCCCGTTTCGATGCCGACAAGGCCCAGGGTTTCGACAAGCTCTTCCTGCGGCTGGTCACCCTGGCCGACTAGCAAAAACAAAAAGGAAAAAACTCGGCAGGGTTCGCCCTGCGGGATTGCTTTGCGGTGCTGCCGTGGCCCTGTCGGCGCTGCCGGCCAGATCAACTGTCCCGACCTGCACGCTGCGCCTCATCCCCTGAGCGCCACCCCCTCACCCAATTTGTCGAGGACAGAACCATGATTCGTGCCGTGCACCACGTGGGCATTTCCACCCCCAATCTGGCCCGCCTGCGCAGCTTTTACTGCGACCTGCTCGGCTTTACCGAGCTGTCGCACATTACCTGGCAGCCGGGTGAGGCCCAGATCGACAAGGTCATGGCCCTGAGCGGCACGGCGGCTTCCGTCGCGATGCTGAAAATGGGCCCCACCTGCGTCGAGCTGTTCCAGTTCGAGGCCCCGCCGCAACCGCCGCGCGATGCCGGCGACCGGCCGGTGCAGCGCCACGGCATGAGTCACCTGTGCTTCGACGTGGCAGACGTGGAGGCCGACTACCAGCGCCTGCTGGCGGCCGGGGTGCGCTTTCATGCGCCGCCGCAGGACTTTGGCAGCGTCAAGGCCACCTACGGGCGCGACCCGGACGGCAATGTCTTCGAACTCCAGCAAATCGTCGACGGCTGATGACCTGTTACCGCAAGGCGTCGGGCCTGGATGGCAGCCGGCGGGCGGCGAAGAGTCAGCACACGCGCGAACAGATTCTCGACGCCACCCTTCGTTGCCTGGTCAGCGCCGGCTATGCCCACAGCACCATCGACACCATCGCCTCCCGGGCCGGCGTGTCGCGGGGGGCGATGACCCATCATTTCCCGTCGCGGGCCGACCTGTTCCGGGAGTTCGGGCCTTACCTGGTGGACCTGCGCATTGCCGAATACGAGGAGGTGGTCCGCCGCATCAGCGCCCGCGTGAATGGTCTGCCGACGCCCGCCAACATGCGCGAGACGGTGAACCTGCTGCACCACCGCTACTTCAACCGCCCCAGCCTGCTGGCGCTGGAGGAGCTGCTGCTCGGGGCGCGCACCGACGTGGCCCTGCGGGACATCGCCGGAATGGCACAACGGGAGCTGGATCGCCGTGAAATGGCGGTTCGCACGGCTTGTCTGCCGGTCTGGAAGGGGCTGGAAGCCAGTAGTGAATTGCTGCGCGACATGATGACCAACGTGCTGACCAGCCTGGCCATCACCCCCGCCCACCTGATGAGCAGCGAGCGTCACGAGCACCTGTGCGACCTGATGGCGGCCGTCTCGATGAACGAGTTCAGCCGCGCTTATGCTGCGCTCAAACCGGCCGGGCCAGCCTGAGCATGGGCCGCTGGCGCTTCGCCTCCACTGCCCGACAGGCGTATATTCCGACCTCCGCGAGCGGCCTTGTCCGCGCACCATCCCGAATCAGGAGTCAGCATGAGCAGTTTGCCGAAGTGTCCCCAGTGCAGTTCCGAATACACCTATGAAGAGGGCGACAATTACGTTTGCCCCGAGTGTGCCCACGAATGGCCGAAAGTCGCCGCCGCCGAGGAAGTCCGCGTTGTGCGCGACTCCAACGGCAACGTGCTGCAGGACGGCGACACTGTCACCGTGATCAAGGACCTGAAGGTCAAGGGTGCCTCGTCGGTGCTCAAGGTCGGCACCAAGGTCAAGAACATCCGCATCGTCGAAGGCGATCACGACATCGACTGCAAGATCGACGGTTTCGGCGCCATGCAGCTCAAGTCGGAGTTCGTCAAGAAGGTCTGAGTCCAGCCCGCCGTCGGCGGCGTTTTCCCCGGCTTGTGGGAAGCGTTGCCGTGGTCGATACTCGAAACATCGGTCTGGCCGGCGCCGGCGGATCTTCAGGGAGGCTGCCATGCTCACTACGCACCAGAAAAACTGGAAAGTCGATCAGTGGGTGGCCTACCTGAAGGTCCGGGACATCCCGATCATGCCGCGCTCGCGCTTCCTGATCCTGGCGATCGCCGAGGGGGGCGACGCGCTTTCGTCGCCGAAGGAGCTGGCCAGGATCGTCACTGGCGATCCGTTCCTGGCCCTGCGCAGCCTGCGCTATGCCGAGGCGCGCCGCTCGCGCCGGCTCGGCAGCGACACCACCACGTCGATGGCCTCGCTGATGCAGATCGGCCTCGATGGCCTGCTCGACATTGCCCGTGACAGCCCTCTGTGCGACGACGCGCTGGTGGGGCTGGTGGATTGTGAGTTCGCGTCGGCGAGTGCCTCCTATATCGCCCGCGCCTGGTCAGCCCACCGGGCCGACGTGTCGCCGGACGAAATCGCGCTGGCGGCGCTGCTGGCCGATATCGGCGAAATGATGCTGTGGCACTTCGCCACCGAAATTCCCGAGCGCGTCCAGGACGAGGCCAGGTCCGGGCGGGCGCTCAGCCAGTTGCAAGCGCAACTGCAGGGCGCCGGCTTCTCGTTCAAGGCCCTGTCGCTGGCCCTGGCCGAAGCCTGGGGCCTGCCACCGCTGATCACCCAGCTTATCCGCGGTGTCGACAGCGTGCGCGCCAACATCGCGCGGCTGGCCAGCGCCACCGCCAAGCACATTCAGACCAACCCCGAAAACCCGGCCCTGCCGTCCGACATCATCAGCGTGCGGGACTACATCCCCGCGAGCAGTTACCGGAGCCTGCTGGCGCCGCTGCCCATTTCCGACGAATTTCGCGAAGCGGTCCTGGCGGCCGTGACGACGGAGGTTGAATGAAGAATCACGACATCGTCCCGACGCTTGTCGAGCAGTGCATGCAGGAGGGTGAATACATCGTGTCCACCACCGATCCGACGGGTCGCATCACCTCAGCCAACGATGTACTGCTGCGCTTTTCGGGCTACAGCGCCGATGAGCTGATCGGCCAGCAGCACAACATCCTGCGTCACCCGGACATGCCCCGGGCGGTGTTTGCGCTGGCCTGGGAGACGATCGCCGAGGGCGAGGCCTTCCTCGGCTACATCAAGAACCTGAGCAAGAACGGCAGCTTTTATTGGGTGTTTGCCCACATCTTTCCGCTCTTCGACGAAGAGGGCAGGCTGACCGGCTACAAGTCGATCCGGCGCAAGCCGCGCGCGGATGCACTGCCCGGGGTGGCCGCGCTTTACGCCGCCATGTGCCAGACTGAGGCCGAAGCCGGCCCGCGGGACGCGATTGCCGCCGGGCGGGCCGTGCTGGCCAGGGCACTGGCCGGCAAGGGTCAGAGTTACGAGGCCTTCGTCGCGGCCCTGTGAGGGCGTGCGACGAGGCGCCTTTTACAGATTTTCGTTGGTCAGCCTGACCAGCAGCTTGCCCTTGTTCTCGCCGGTGAACAGCTTGGCGAAGGCGGGGATGGTGCTGTCCAGCCCTTCCGAAATGTCGTCGGTGAACTTCAGCTGGCCGCTGTCCAGCCAGCCCTTCATCTCGGCGATGGCTGCGGGGAACTGGTCCTTGTAGTACAGCGTGAGAAAGCCGCGCACGGTGGCGCAGCGGGCCAGGATCTGCCAGTAGTGGTAGGGGCCGGGGATGGGGCCGTTTTTGGTGTAGTCGCCGATGGCGCCGCAGAAGGCGACCCGCGCGAACATGGCCAGGTTGAGCAGCGCCGCGTCGAGGATTTCGCCACCCACGTTGTCGAAGAAGATGTCGACGCCCTTGGGGCACAGTTCGGCGATCTCCCGCGACAGCTGCTCGGTGTTCTTGCCCTTGTAGTTGATGGCGGCGTCGAAACCCAGTTCGTCCACCAGCATGCGGCACTTGGCGTCGGTGCCGGCCATGCCCACCACGCGGCAACCCTTGATCTTCGCAATCTGCCCGGCCAGCGAACCCACGGCGCCGGCAGCGGCGCTGATGAGGGCGGTTTCGCCCGGCTGCGGCTTGCCGATGTCGAGCATGCCGAAGTAGGGCGTCAGACCCATCGCGCTGAACACGCTCAGGTGGTAGTGCAGCGGAAAGTCGGGGCTGGCCTTGACCGGGTAGAGGCCGTCGCCGGCCACCACCGAGAAGTCTTCCCAGGCGGCACAGGCGTAGGCCACCACGTAGTCGCCGGGCTGGTGGGCCGGGTGGCGGCTTTCGACGACCCGCCCGAGGGTGGTGCTGCGCACCGGTGCCCCCAGGGGAATCGGCGGAAAGTAGCTGCAGTCTTCCTTCATCCAGCTGCGCACGGCGGCGTCGAGGGACAGGTAGAGGTTCTGGATCAGCACTTCACCGTCGGCGGGGCTGGGCACGGGCGTTTCGCGCAGGGTGAAGTCGTCCGGACCCGGAATGCCTTCGGGGCGGCGGGCGAGGGTGATCTGGTGATTTTTCTTGTCGGTCATGGCGGGGCTCTGTGGGGTCGGGCGTCGGCTTACTGGGCGGTCCAGCCGCCGTCCACCGTGACCAGCGCACCGTGGACGAAGGAGGCGGCGTCGGAGGCCAGCCACAGGATGGTGTTGGCGACTTCTTCCGAGGTGCCGAGGCGGCCGATGGGGTGCAGCGGCAGCAGGCTCTTTTCGAGTTCGGCTAGGTTGGGGTGGTTTTCCAGCAGCGGGGTGCGGATCACGCCCGGGCAGATGGCGTTGATGCGGATGTTCTTGGCGCCGTATTCCACTGCGCAGGTCTTGGTGAGGCCGGCCACCGCGTGCTTGCTGGCGTTGTAGGGCGAGGCGCCGGGCACGACGGTGATGCTGAGGGCCGAGGCGGTGTTGATGACCACGCCGCCGCCCTGCTTTTCCATCTGGGCGATGGCGTACTTCATGCACAGCCACACGCCCTTCAGGTTCACCGCGATCACCTTGTCGAAGTCGGCTTCGGAGGTTTCGGTGATCGGCGCCATGTCGTTGTCGACGCCGGCGTTGTTGAGGGTGATGTCGAGGCGGCCCCAGGTTTCGACGATCTGCTTGACCAGGTTTTCGACTTCGGCGGCCTTGGTGACATTGACCTTGAAGAAGCGGGCGACGCCGCCGGCGGCTTCGATCAGGGCGACGGTTTCGTTGCCGGCGGCCTCGGTGATGTCGGCGACGGCAACGTATGCGCCTTCGCGGGCGAAGGCGAGGGCGGCAGCGCGGCCGATGCCGGAGCCGGCGCCGGTGATGAGGACGACTTTTTTCGGGAAGGTGATCTGCATGGGTTTCTCCGGGAATTGGGGGTAGGGCGAGGCTTAGCGGCGGCCTTCGATGTAGTCGTTGATCACTTCATGGAGGCGACGCACGCGGGCCTCCTGGCCGGACAGGTAGGCGTCCTGGTAGCCGCGCGAGTGCAGGCCGCGTTGTTGCGCCACGGCCACGCTCAAGTCCTGGTCGGCGACGAAGCCGAGGGATTCCACGCCTTCACCGAAAATCTCGTGGGCGGCCGGCACCACCGGACGCATCCCCAGCGGGGTGGCTGCCATGTCCTGGTCCTCGACCTTCGGCACCATGAACCAGTGATCGAAGATGCATTTCTCCGGATCGCTGGGGTGGGGCTGGGGGCGCAGCACCTGGTAGCCGTCTGCCGACATGGTCAGCGAGATGTTGGGGAACAGGGTGTAGTGGTGGTAGTCGGTGAGCTGGTCGTCGGAGAGCTTTTCGTAGTGCGTGTAGCCGCGCTCCTGGCCGAGCTTGCGCTTTTGCACCATCAGGGCCGCGCGGGCTTCGCGGACGCGGCCATGGAAGGGTTCCGGGTCGAGTTCCCAGCTGCGCAGGATGTCGTCCAGCGGGGCCTGTACCTGATCGGTCCGGCTGCTGCTGGCGGGCAGCGCGCCCTTCATCTTCATGCGGTTGTGGCCGCTCTTGTACAGATCGAAATCGGTGTTCTGGTAGGCGTCGTCGATGAAGGTGGCGAGTTCCCGGTGCAGGCTCTGCACGTGGTAGGACTCGTTGAAGTTGTCGTGGATGATCTTCCAGTTGCAGTCCACCGTGCCGGTGAGCCACATGACGCGCACCCAGTTGTCGCTCTGGTAGCGTTCGAGCTGCTCGGCGACCACGCCGAGGGCCTCGCGCAGGCTGGGGGCTGCGGGGTCCATGTTGAACCACACCAGGCCGCCCAGGGTTTCGCAGCGGATTTCCTTCAGCTGCACCTTGCCGATCGGGTTTCCCTGCGGATAGTCCTCGGCGTCGCGCACGTGGCGCACCACGCCGTCGAGGCTGAAGGCCCAGCTGTGATACGCGCACACCATGCGCTTTACGCCACACTTGTGTTCTTCCTTGACCAGCCGGTTGCCGCGGTGCGGGCAGACGTTGTAGTAGGCGCGGATCACGCCGGCCTCGTCGCGCAGCATGAGGATCGATTCCTCGCCGATGTTGTGGGTGATGGTGCTGCCCGTTTCGGCCAGCTGCGCGCTCATCCCGCCGATCTGCCAGGTGCGGGTGAAGATGTGGTCCCACTCTTTTTGTGCGAATTCGCGCGAGTAGTAGCGCTCGCCCGTGATGGGGTCGCCGCGCAGGAATTCGCCGCTCAGCTTTTCCTTTTGTGTGCGTTCCTCGATATGCATTTGCTCCTCCTTTTCGCTGAAACCCGGTCAGCGACTTATTGATGTGGATGGTTTCCAGTGCTCTTCTGCAGGGTCAGGCCCGGCCGTCTTGATGCGGCGTGCAGGCGGTTTTCAGCTGGATGGGCCGCTCAGCGCAGGATGCCGAGGGCGTAGGCCGGATCGCTGCGGTCGCGCCGGCCGGTGTCGAAACTGGCGTAGATGCCCCCGGTGCTGCCGGAAAAGGGCCAGCAGGCGTTCCAGTCCATGATCAGCTTGCGCGAGAACATGCGCCAGGTGCCGTCGCGCTTCTCCCATACGTCGTGATAGCGCAGGCCGTCCGGGCAGTTGATGACGCCACCGCCGTATTCGGCGGGCAGCGCCGCTGCGGCGTTGCCGAGCATGTAGGACTCGGCCATGGCGCGGTCGCCGTCAAGGACGATGCTGATGTTGCCGACGCGGTGCCAGCCCATCAGCAGGTTGTCGCGGATGAAGGGAATGTCCCACGCGCAGAAATCCATCGCGTTGCCGTCGAAGACACCGAAGATGACCGAGCCGTCGGGATGGAAGGTGGATTTCAGGAGTTCCAGGTCGCAGCGGTCGATGGCCTGGATGTAGTGGCACATCTGGGCGCGGATGGCCTGCTCGTCGGCCAGGGCGCGGATGCGGGCGCTGGCGTCGGTACTCATGCCTGTGCTCCCAGCAGGGCGTACACCGGGTCGCTGCGGTCGCGGGTGCCGCGCAGCTTGATCATGCCGAACAGGCCTTCGTCCCACACGGCGGTGGTGGGCTTGTTCATGTTCCAGTCCATCACGAAGGCGCGGGTGGCGATCTTCCAGGCGCCGTCCTCGCGCTTGTAGGTGTCCAGGTAGCGGCCGCCGATCCACTGGTCGTTCTTGCTGCCGTTTTCCACCAGGGTGCTGATGGCGATCAGGTACACCTCGCCGCGGGCGGTGTCGCCGTCCACTTCGTAGTATTCGTTGGAGATCGCGTGGTAGCTGCGCTCGCGCACCGCGTCGGGGGTGGTCACGGCGGTGGTGAATTCCTGCGCCGGGCCCTTGAAGGCACCACAATCCACCTGGGCGTCACGGGTCCATACGGAGCCGAGCATTTCGGCGTCCATGCGGTCGGCGCCGCGGCAGTAGCGGGTGTTCAGGTTGTGCAGGTCGCGCTGGGCTTCGAGTTCTTCCAGCAGGGCGATATCCGGGTTCTGGTTCATTCTTGTCTCCATACCGTTTTGTTTGTGTTTGTCAGTACAGCTTACCTAGCTATTTATAAAAAACAAGATTGTTGGTTTTGTTTGTTGGGTAATTCAGGATTCTTCGCCTGTCGGACACGCGCCAGGCCTAGACCGCCATGCCGGCCAGCCGGCCTTCACGGATCGCCACGGGCAGGAAGCGCGGAGCGTTGGCATCGCCGATGATCTGCAGCGGGATGCCGCTGGTCGCCAGTTCGCTGGCCAGTTCGCGGTTGGGGGCGTTGTGCGAGATGAAGACCACCCGTTCGGCCGGCACGCGGAAGGCGCCGGGGCCGCCGGCAGGCAGGTAGGCGGGCAGCAGTTCCACGTCGTTTTGTCCGATGGCCAGCGCGCGGGTGCGCAGGTGCAGCGTGAAGCGGCCGCGGGCGAAGCGCTGCAGGGCCGGCTCGGCGGACAGCGCGGCTTCCATCTGGTGGGCGAAGGCGGCGTGGCGAGTGACGAAATGCACTTCGGCGCCCTGGGCCAGCAGGTGTTCGGCGGCGGCGATGCCTTCGTAGTGGCCCACATCGTCGATGACCACGGCGCTTTTCACTGGGCGGGGCGGGCGTTCGAGCAGCAGGTCCCAGCTCGACAGCACGTGCGGGCGTTCGATGCCGGCAATGGGTTCGCCCGGGTGCGACAGCTGGATGCCGTCCATGCGCGGCAGCGAGCCGGTGGCGAGGATCACCGCGTCGGGTGCCAGGCTGCGGATGTCGTCGGCCGACAGATAGGAGGACAGGCGCACGTCCACGCCGAGGCGGTAGATCTCCTGTTCCAGCCACACGGCAATGTCGGCGATGCCGTGACGCTGGGGGGCGCGGGCGGCGATGCGCAGGGTGCCGCCGAGATCGTCCGCCGCTTCGGCCAGCGTGACCGTGTGGCCGCGCAGGGCGGCGACGCGGGCCGCTTCC
>ERZ724524.327-NODE-327-length-30645-cov-14.644851_pt1 | contig 30645 bp, 28 predicted proteins | sample MGYA00376057_ERZ724524 | MGnify/ENA primary metagenome ERZ724524 (study PRJEB28724, sample SAMN07190888) | wastewater metagenome | isolation source: influent of sewage treatment plant in Hong Hong | place: USA: Christiansburg, Virginia | collected 2016-03-01 ...
CGGACGTGATCGCCCTTTTTCGCGGAAACTATCCGTCCTATCGCTCCTGCAACGTGAGGTACCACGATCTCAGCCATACCCTTTCGGTCACGCTTGCCGTCGCCCGCCTGATGCACGGGGCCGTGGAAGCCGGACAATCGCTTTCCGAAAAAGACCTGAACATGGGATTCATCAGCGGTCTGATGCACGATACCGGATATATTCAGCAAACCTCCGACCGGGAGGGGACCGGGGCGAAATACACGCAGGTTCATATCAGCCGCAGCATCGCCTTTGTTCAAGACTATTACCGCAATGATCCGGCGTTCCAAAACGATCTGGATTCATTTCGGGACATTTTGCTGTGCACGGGGCTCAACACTCAGGTGAAGTCCATCCGGTTTGGCGGCGCGACGGTTGAACTGCTGGGGAAAATTCTGGGGACGGCGGATCTTCTGGGTCAGATGGCCGATCGTTATTATCTGGAAAAGCTGCCGGATCTCTTCGATGAATTTGCGGAGGCCGGCATCACGACCTTTGCCGGCCCGCTGGATCTTTTGGATAAGACGCAGGGATTTTATCAGATGACGCTGAAGCGATTCGCGGAGGAATTGGACAACACGCTTCGGTTTTCCCGATTTCATTTCCGAAAGCGCTGGGGCATTGATGAAGATCTCTACATCAAAAGCATTGAAAAAAATATGGCGTATCTGGCCCGGGTGGTCACCCTGCACAGGGAGAATTACACGGATCACCTGCGCAGGTTCGCCCGCATGACGAAAGAATGAATATTTTTAAGGAGGATGGAGGATAACTATGAAAAAGATCGTATGTCTGTTCACGATACTATTGCTTGCGGCGGGGATCTGCTGCGTGGCCCAGGCGGAAGACTCTCTGCAAAACATCAGGAAAAGCGGCGTTTTACGGGCCGGCGTCAAGGATCTGACCCCGAGCTTCGCGCTGGCCGACATCAAGACGGGGGAAATCAGCGGGTATGACGTGGATTTTGTCCGGGCGATTGCCCGCAGGCTTGGCGTCCGTCTGGAGATTACGCCTTTCGGCGGAGAGGAAAATGAACGGATTGACGCCCTGACGGAGGGCAGGGTTGATATCGTTGCGGCCACCATGACCAAAACGAAGGAAAGAGAAAAGCTCATCGACTTCAGCCATACATATTTTGTCACGGCCCAGAAGTTTCTGGTACACAAGGGAACCGTGCAGCGGCTGAGCGATTTGAAGAACAAGAAGATCGGGACCGTGGATCAGACCACCTCGGTTACGAATCTCCGCAAATCCATCCCCTCGGCGTCGATCGTTCTTTTCACCGGTTATGTTCCGGCCTTTCTGGCGCTGCAGAACAGGGAAATCTTCGCCGTTTCGACGGATGAGGCCATCCTGGCCGGCATTCTGACGAAGGCCGAAAAAGGCGTATTTGAAATTCCGAAAGTCAGCATTTCCAGAGAGCCCTATGGTCTGGGGGTGCGCAAAGGCCATACCTCCTTTTTGCGTTATGTAAATCAGACGCTTCTGGAGATGGAGCGCAGCGGCGAAGCCCAGCGAATCTTTGACAAGTGGTTCGGGCCGGAAAGTGAAGCTCCGCTGGAGAGGACGTTCAGGATCACCGCAAAATAAACGGGAAAACGCCCGCGCCGGAGCGCGCGGCGCGCCGGATCAGCGGCTGTTTTCCAGGGCGGTCAGCTTGGCGATTCTTCGTTCATGACGGCCGCCTTCGAACGTTGTGTCCAGAAATTTCCCGATCATTTCCTCGACCGTTGCGGCGTAGCGTATTCTTCCGCCGAAGGCGATGAAATTGGCGTTATTGTGGGCCCTGGCCATCTCGGCGCTGAACAAATCGCACACGAGAGCGCAGCGGATGCCGGCGATTTTGTTGGCGGCGATCGAAACGCCGATACCCGTGCCGCAAAGCAGGATGCCGAATTCGTAGCCGCCTTTGAGGAATTCACGGCAGGCGGCCGCGGCTATGTCCGGATAATCGACGGATTCGCAGCCGTGCGTTCCCAGATCGGTGACCTCATAATTTTTCTTTTGCAAAAAGGCAACAATCCTCTCTTTCAGATCAACCGCTCCGTGATCGCTGGCGATGACGATTTTTTTCATTGGCACGCCTCCCTGAACATCGATGTTGATTCTTTCTACAAGATGACGCGGGATGTCAACAAAAAATCTTTACATCAGCATCCATTTTGCGTAGAAAAATGCCATGCGGGATTTATTAAACCGGTATCATCGTTATTTGCTGATCGAGAAAGGAGCGTCCGGCAATACGCTGGAAGCGTATGGACGCGATTTGAAACGCTATTTGACTTTCCTCGAGCAAAAGGAGATTTCTGACGCGCGGTCGGTCGCCCCGCAAACCGTTGTAGATTTTCTCGTGCAGATCAAATCGGAAGGGCTTTCGGCCAATTCGATGAACCGGGCCCTTGCGGCCCTTCGCGGTTTTTATAACTACCTGCTGCAGGAAAGAGTTCTGGAAGAATCACCGCTGACGCATATCGAACTGGCCAAAGTCTGGATGCGTCTGCCCGATACGGTAAGCCGGGAAGAGATGAACCGAATCCTGTCGGGGCCGGATCACTCGACCCCGTCGGGTCTGCGGGACCGGGCGATGCTGGAGCTGCTCTACGCGACGGGACTTCGCGTCACGGAGCTGATCAGCCTTTCCATGAACAGCATCAACTGGCAGGTTGGTTTTCTGGCGGTCATGGGGAAGGGCGGCAAGGAGCGTGTGGTGCCCGTAGGCCGGACGGCCTATGACTTTGTGCGGCGCTACGTGGATGAAGCCAGACCGAAGTTCGTCCGTTCCAAAACGACGGAGGTGTTGTTTCTGAACCGCTTCGGCCGGGCCTTTACCCGCCAGGGGCTCTGGAAAATCATCGTGGGGTATGCGCAAAAAGCGGGCTTGCAAAAAAATGTGCATCCGCATACATTTCGCCATTCCTTTGCTTCCCACCTGCTGGAGGGAGGCGCGGATTTGCGCGCGGTGCAGGTGATGCTGGGCCATTCGGACATTTCGACGACGCAGATTTATACGCACGTCACCCGGGAACGCCTGAAAGAGATTCACCGGAAATATCATCCAAGAGGCTGAACGTTTGCGAAAATCAACCGGGTATAAAATCGGATTCGGCAAAAAAATTCCGGCCATTGCAGCGGCGGGGACAGCGGCGCTGGTTTTGTTTTTGCTGCTGGCGTTTTACCCCCAGGCCTTCCGGACGGCCGGCTTTTATGTTCAAAGGGGGATCAACGCGTTTGCGTACTACGTTTTGGGAGACCGGCCGCATTTTTATTGTCTGGTGATGGAGAAAAACGCGAGCGATTTCCGCGTCAAGGCAGGTGAAACGCTCGATGTTACCTATCGCGATGAATTCGTGGTCAAATCCGTGGCCAGCGATGATCTAAGCGGAAAATCCGTGACGGTGTTTCTGGAGGGGGCTGGCAGCCAACGCAATGCCTTCGGCGTCCTCTTTCGCGGGATTGATCTGGTGGACAACCTTCTCACCGGCGGAGAAATTCCTGAAGGGACTGAGACCGCGGGCGTTTATCAGATCGTTGTCTATGCCGCGCGGGACAAAATCGCCGTTGTGCCGGTCCGGGTGGTCCTTACCCCCCAGGATTGGCTGAGGTTCGCAAAGAACCGCGGCAATTCGGGCGAACAGGAGGAGTACCTGAAGAAGGTTGCTGCCCGGAACCGAGAAGATGCGGGGGTGCGCAAAATTCTGGCAGGCATCTATCTTCAGCAAAACCGCATCGGGGAAGCCGCGAAAATGTATGAAGAGATTTTGCGAATCAGCCCCGGCGATGTCCCGGCGATGAAGGAATTGGCCCGCGTCAGCGTGCGGCTCGGCCAGGACGACCGCGCCATCGATCTTTTGACCAGGTTGACGGGGATCCAGGCACAGGATGCCGAAGCCCAGGCGATGCTCGGCGCCGCCTACGGGCGCAAAAATCTGTGGGACCAGGCGGTGGAAAGCTACGCCCGGGCCGTCAAAATGGATCCGGAAAATTATCCGGTGCGGCTTTTGCTGGCCCAAGCCTTCGAGAAGTCCCACCGGAACGACGCGGCGGTTGAACAGTACCGCTTCATCATCAGCCATTCGCCCGATGCCGCCCCGGCCTGGCTGGCGATGGGCGATATGCATTTGAGGAGCGGGCAATACGCACAGGCGATCGAGAGCTATACGCGCGTTCTGGCCATCCATCCGAAAAACGCGGCGGCGCATGCCAATCTGGCCACGGCGTACGCCGCGCAGGGTAAAGCGAAGGAGGAAATGGAGCATCTGCAGAAGGCCGCGGCCCTGTCGCCCGACGAACCGGTGATCCGCTTCAATCTTGCCGCCGCCTACGAAAAAAGACAAAGAACATCCGAAGCCATTCGGGAATACACCCGGGTTCTGAAGAGCAATCCGGATGATGCTGACGCGCTCGCGCGTCTGGCGGACCTGACCTTTCAAAGCAAACAGTATGACCAGGCCGTCCGTTATTACGAAAAACTGTCGCGGATTCATCCGCAGCAGGCGTCCGTGTTTGCCAGGCTCGGATTTGCCCGCGGCGAACTGAAGCAATACGCCGCATCGGCTGAAGATTACGAAAAGGCTCTCCGGCTGGGGGCGAAAGACCAGACCCTGTATTACAATCTGGCGTTTACCTACACGAAGCTGGGGAGGGAAAAGGACGCCGTCCGCGCCTACGAAAAAATATCGCCTCAAAACAAAAAAATATTGAGCATTCTTGCCGACCATTATCTGAGAGAGAAGAAATACGCCCAAGCCATCAAAAATTATGAGAAAATATCAAAGCTGGAGCCCAAAAAGGCATCTTCCTGGGCCGCTCTGGGGTATGCCTGGCTGGCTTCCGGAAACCCGGATAAAGCCATTGAGAATTATTTGCAGGCTCTGAAATACGACCGCGAGGATGACGAGATCTACGCCAACCTGGGCATCGCTTATGAGAAAAAAGGGCTTTACCCTGAAGCGCTGAAAGCTTATAGAAGCGCCTACGAGATCAATCCGGAAACGCGGGTGGCATCCCGGATTCCGAGGCTGCGCATTCAACTTTTGCATAAGAAAAACGTCAAGGGGAGCGAGTCATGAAGCAGGTGAAACTGAATTCTTCCACGATCGGCGGCGGGGCCGGATTTATCCTGATGGCCGGTCCCTGTGTTCTCGAAAATGAAGCGGCGGCGATGGATATTGCCTTCTTTCTGAAAAAGCTGACGGACAAACTGGAGATTCCTTTCATCTTTAAAGCGTCTTACGACAAGGCCAACCGGACATCGATTGCCGCCTACCGGGGACCGGGCGTCCGCGCGGGCCTGAAAATTTTAAAAAACATTCGGGAAAAAATCGGCGCGCCGGTCCTTTCCGATGTGCATCGGTTTGAAGAAATTGACGAAGCGGCCGGCGTCCTGGATGTGATGCAGGTGCCCGCGTTTCTGTGCCGGCAGACGGATTTTGTCGTGGAGGTCGCGAAAAAGGCGAAGATCGTGAACGTGAAGAAAGGACAGTTTCTTGCGCCCTGGGACGTGGCCAACATCATCGGGAAGATTCAGTCGGCCGGCAATGAAAATATTCTGATCACCGAACGCGGCGCGTCCTTCGGATACAACAACCTGGTTTTCGATGTGCGCGCGCTTCCGATCATGCGGGCGATGGGATATCCGGTTATTTTTGACGCCACGCATTCGGTGCAGTTGCCGGGCGGCATGGGAACCTCGTCCGGCGGCCAGCGGGATATGGTGCCCTACCTGGCGCGGGCGGCCGTCGCGGCGGGCGTGGACGGCATTTTCATGGAAGTGCATCCCGATCCTGAAAAAGCGCTATGCGACGGCGCCAATTCGCTTTATCTCCATTCGCTCGAAGAACTGCTGACGACGTTGAAGAGGATAGATGAAATCGTCAAAAAAGGCTGAAGGCTGAAGGCTGAAGGCTGAAGGGTGGATGGTAGATGGTAAAAAAGTGATGAGTGAAAAGCAATGAGTGGAAAGTGAAGAGTGAAGAATGAAAAAGAAAATACGGGGAAAGCTTGAAAAGATAAAGATGCTGATTCTGGATGTGGACGGGGTCATGACGGACGGCAGAATCATTATGGACAGCGACGGGCGGGAGATGAAAAACTTCTATGTCCGCGACGGGCACGGTCTGGTGATGCTTCAGCGCCACGGCATTCAGGTTGCGATTCTGACCGGCCGGACGTCTTCGGTGGTGGATCATCGGGCGCGCGATTTAAAAATTACGGAAGTGTATCAGGGGGCATTGAACAAAAAGGATGTTTTTGCCCGGATCCTCGAGAAAAATTGCCTGACGCCGGAGCAAACCGCTTATCTGGGCGACGATATTGTGGACATTCCCGTCCTGAGGCTGGTTGGCTTTTCCGCTGCGGTGGCGGATGCGGCAGATGAGGTGAAGAAGCAGGTCGATTACGTTACGGTTTGCCGCGGCGGACAGGGCGCGGTAAGGGAAATCTGCGAAATGCTGCTTACAGCACAGGGCTTCTGGCCGGAAATTGCCGGGCGCTACGATTTTGCCGCACCCGAATCGCTTTACACGGAAGAAGGCGGGTGATATACAAAACCATGCGGTTTTCAAAGAAAGCAAAAATCGCTGCGATTGCGCTGATGATTCTTGTGCTTGCAGGAGCTGTGCTGTACGCTTTTCTGCGGGCGCCGGGCGACAAAAAAGAGAATCTGGTCAAGATCTTGCCTGACGAAGCGGATGTTCGCATTGCGGATTTCTTTTATACGGAAGTCGGCAAGGATGATCTCCGCTGGGAGGTAAAGGCGAAAACCGCCCAGTATCAGAAAAAGCAGAATCTGGCCCTGTTTGATCAGGTTCAGATGAAACTGGTCACCCAAAAAGGAAAGACCTTTGTGATGACGGGCGACAAGGGCGAGATGCGGACGGACACCAAAGACGTCGAAATCCGGGGTCATGTGCTGGTCACGGCCGATGCGGGGGAAAAATTTTCCACCGATGTCCTGCGGTACAGCGACGCCCGGAAAGAAATTTATACGGACGCTCCCGTCCGGATGGAAACGAGCCGAATGAAAATTCAGGGGGTCGGCCTTTCCATTCTGATGGACAAGGGAGAACTTGCGCTTGCTTCCGGCGTCAAAGCGAAAATTTACTGATGAGGGCCATTCATGCCGATAAAAAAGACAGGTCTGATCGTGTTGGGGTTTCTGTTCGCCTTGAATATTCAGGCTGTCGCGCAGACCGGCGGCGGTTCGAAAAATCCGCTGCGCAAAAACGAGCCGATTCAGATTGTTTCCGATAAAATGGAAGCGTTTCAGGCCAGCCGGATGGTGGTGTTTTCCGGCAATGCCGTGGCAGAGCAGGGGGATGTCCGAATCCAGGCGGACCGTTTGTCGATTTACTATAAGGATTCCGGCGATTCGAAAGGAAAAAAGGTCGATCCGGGCATGGAGCAGGCGGGAGACCTTGAAAAAATTGTGGCAAGCGGCCATGTGGTGATTACGCAAAAAGATGTGCTGGCCACGGGAAATGAAGCGGTTTATTATCAGGACACCGCGCGGTTTGTCATGACGGGGAATCCCGTCCTGCAGCAGGAAAAAAGCGTGATCAAGGGTTGCCGGGTCATCATTCAGGTCGATGAGAACCGGGGAAGAGTGGAGCAGTGCGCCGACGAAAATTCCGGAAGGGTTACGGCGATCATCCACCCGCGGAAACAAAAATAATCGGACGGGCGCCGGACGGGCGCCCCGGGATAGCAGATGAGCCATTTATCCGCCAGGGGACTGGTCAAGATTTACAATAAGAGAAAAGTGGTCAACCAGATTGACCTGGCCATCTCACCGGGGGAGGTGGTCGGCCTCCTGGGACCGAACGGCGCCGGAAAAACGACGACCTTTTATATGATTGTCGGGCTGGTGAAGCCCGACGGCGGTGAAATCTTTCTGGACGACGAGGAGATCAGCGCCTATCCCATGTACAAGAGGGCGCGCAAGGGGCTGAATTATCTTCCGCAGGAGCCGTCGATTTTCCGCAAGCTCACCGTCGAGGAAAACATTCTGGCGATTCTGGAGACACTGGAGATCAGCGAAGAGGACCGGCGGCAACGACTGAAAGAACTTTTAGGAGAGCTGGATCTGACTTCGCTCGCGAAAAACCACGCCTATTCCCTGTCCGGCGGCGAAAGAAGAAGGGTGGAGATTACCCGGGCGCTGGTAACGTCGCCGAAATACATCCTGCTGGACGAGCCTTTTGCCGGCATTGATCCGCTGGCGGTGGCCGATATCCAGAAGATTATCGAAAAGTTGAAAAATAAAGGGATTGGAATCATTATCTCCGATCATAATGTCCGGGAAACGCTGGCCTGCTGCGACCGGGCGTATATCATCAATGAGGGCGCAATTCTGGTTCAGGGCCAGCCGGACGTCATCGCCCGGAGTGAACTGGCCAAAAAATTCTATTTCGGCGAGGATTTCAGTTTGTAGCGACAAACGGATGCGCAATTTTCAATCATGGCTTTTGAATTACGACAAAATCTGAAGCTGTCCCAGCAGCTGATCATGACGCCGCAGCTCCAGCAGGCGATCAAGCTCCTGATTCTTTCGCGCCAGGAGCTGGTGGATACGATCAACCAGGAGATGGAGGAAAACCCCCTGCTGGAGGAGGCGGCGCCGGACGAGGCCAGCGCCGAGGAAATCCGCGCGGAAGTCGAAGAGGACGTTCAGTCCATCGAGAAGGAAGAAAGCAAGATTCCGGAGCATACCGCAGAACTGACCGGCGAAGGGGACGGAAGGGAAGAATTCGACTGGAACAATTATCTGGAAGATTACGGACCGGTGGGCGTTTCGTACGACCGGGCCGAAGGCGACGCCCCGACGCTGGACAACGTCCTGACGGAAAGCCCTTCGCTGACCGAGCATCTCATGTGGCAGATGAAACTTTCTCCGTTTACCGAAGAAGAGGTGCGCATCGGGCAGCAGATCGTCGGCAATCTGGATGCCAACGGCTATTTGTGCGCCACCGTGGCGGAGATTGCCCGGTTGGAAAACGTCGGCGAAGACCTGGTGGAAAACGTTCTAAAAAAAGTGCAGGAATTTGATCCCGCCGGCGTGGCCGCCCGCAATCTTCAGGAATGTCTTCTGATTCAGGCCGGAATGTTTGCCGGGGAAAATCCGCTTGTCGAAACCATTATCCGGGAGCATCTCAAGGAACTGGAGCTGAAGAATTATCTTCAGATTGCCCGCAGGCTGAAAGTTCCCCTGAAGGAAGTGGAAATGGCCGTTTTGCTGATCAGTAAAATGGACCCCAAACCGGGCGCCGTCTATTCGGAAGAAAAGGTTCAATCCATCATTCCCGATGTGTATGTGGTCAAATCGGGAGACGAATACAAGATTGTTCTCAACGATGACGGGTTGCCGCGGTTGCGGATCAGCAATTTTTACCGTGAAATCATGGGCGGCATTGGAGGGCAGGACTCCGCGGAAAAGGAAAACGGCAGGAAGTATATCCGGGAAAAGGTGCAGTCGGCGACCTGGCTGATCAAAAGCATTCAGCAGAGGCAGAAAACCATTTATAAGGTCGCCGAAAGCATCGTGAAACATCAGAAAGATTTCTTTGACAAAGGCATTGACTATTTGAAGCCGCTGGTGCTGCGGAACATCGCCGACGATGTGGAAATGCACGAATCGACGATCAGCCGGGTGGTCACGAACAAGTACATGCATTCTCATCGCGGCATCTTTGAAATGAAATATTTTTTCGGCAGCTCCATTCAGAGAACGTCCGGGGAAAATATCGCCTCCAAAAGCGTCAAGGAGGAGATTCGGCAGATTATCAGCAGAGAAGATCCGAAAAAACCCTACAGCGATTGTGAAATTGTGAAGCTGCTGAAGGCCAGAAACATTGATATCGCCAGGAGAACCGTTGCCAAATATCGCGAAATGACTGGCATTTTGCCGTCGTCGAAACGGAAAAAATATTTTTGAAGCAGACGGTTTGAAATAGAGATATAATCAAAACCGTCGGTAAAATTCCGGTTGACATTTGGTTTTGTCGCCACTATACGACTAACCTTTGTTGCCGGCCGTGAAGGCGTGTTTCAGATGTTTTAGACGGCCTAAACTCAGGAGGGAGGAAAAGGATGAATATTTCGGTAACTTTCAGAACGGGCGAAGGTGAGAATTGGCAAAAAGCCTATGCAGAGGAAAAGATTGCCAGATTGAAAAAATATCTCGATGTGCCTGCCGAAGTCCATATGATCCTGTCCACGGAAAAGTTTCGCAATGTTGTGGAAATCAACCTGACCGCCAACGGATGGAATGTGAACGCAAAAGAAGAAGCCAAGGACATGCACCTGGCAGTGGACAGTTGCATTGTAAAAATTGAAAAACAGCTTAAAAAGCAGAAAGAAAAAAACAGGCAGCACAAACCCAAAAGCATCCGTCACCCCGGCGGAAAAAGCCTGGAAGGCCCTGAGGAGGACGATGCTTCCTCCAAAGTGGTTGAAACCCGCAAGATCATTCTGAAACCCATGTCGCTGGAGGAAGCGGTTCTCGAATTGGAGAGCAGCAAGGCGCGTTTTCTGATCTATCGGGATACGGCTTCGGAAAAAGTGAGCCTGGTGCACCGTCTGGACGACGGCAAGTTCGCCCATATTGAAACGAACAGTTAATTTACAAAAACGCCGATCTCGGACCTGCGGCACAAAAATGCCGCGCCCCATCAGGATGATGGACGGTTGAGACATCAGAACAGCGTCCCGGATTTCAACGTCAGGTGTTGCGCATGCGACTGGATCAAATCTTTAAAATGGAGTTTCTCAACGAAAACCTTCTGTCCGACACCAAGGAAGGCGTGCTTGCGGAATTGATCAATATTCTGATCGAGAGCGGCCTGAAGATTGACCGGGCCAGGGCGATCGATGTGCTGCAGCAGCGGGAAAAACTGGGTTCAACGGGCATCGGCGACGGCGTGGCCATTCCTCACGGCAAAGTTTCCGATCTGCAGGACATGGTGATCGCCTTTGGACGGAGCCGCCGGGGAATTGCCTTTAACGCCATCGACGGGAAGCCGGTCCGGCTCTTTTTTCTGCTTTTGGCGCCGGAGCATTCCACAGGCCAGCATTTGAAAGCGCTGGCCAGAATTTCCAAAATGTTAAAAACGCCCAACTTCCGTAAAACGCTGATCGATGCGAAAACCAAAAACGATTTGTACAAAGCCATCGTTGAGCAGGACGCATCCTGTCCGCTGTAGCCGGCTCTCTCGGCATCGGGAGACGACAACCGGCCAACTGTTTCAGGACCGTCTGCCTTATCTGGGCCTCCGGAGAATTCCCGGGCCGCAACATCACAAGATCCGTTTTCCCGGGCATTTTCCGCAATGCCTGCGGAGTCTCGCCGCGGCGCCGGGGCGGGAATCCGCGATTCTTCTTGTTCCGCCCGCGACGGCAAAAAACCTCCTGGCGCTTTCCGCGCCGTCCCGCGAGAAATATTTCTCCCGAATGGCCGGACGCCGTCCGGCTTTGCTGATTTTTTCCCAAAGCGCGTCCCTGCCCGTTTTGCTCAGAGGGCAGATGCAAAGCCATCGTCTTCCCGCGGCTGCTTCCCCGCTTCATGAAAACCTGCTGGCCAGCCGGATCCGGTCGATCCTCCGCGAGAAAATTCACCGGTGCGTGACCCTGCACGGCGTCGCGCTGGCGTGCGGAGAACGGGGCATCCTCCTGACCGGGCCCAGCGGCATCGGCAAAACAACAGCCGCGCTCGAGGCCGTCCGCAAAGGCTATGACTGGATCGCCGACGATCTGGCCGTGATCAAAAGTATTCAGGGACGGCTGATGATTTCCGGCCACCCGGGCATTCAACAATATATCCATACCCAGGCCGCCGGCATCGCCGCCGCGGACCGGATGCTGGACGGATCGCGGCGGCGGAAAAAGGCGGAGCTTGCCTTCGTCATCGATGTCTTTCGAGCTACCCGGGAGGAAATTTCCCGGCCGCTGGAGACCCGAATCCTGGAAACAAATCTGCCGCTTGTCCGGGTGGGCATTCCCCGGACTGGATATTTGCGCCAAAATCTGTTAGGGAGAGCCATACAAAAGCTGAACGAGGTCGGATAATTGAAAAATCTCCAGGTGGTGATCATCACGGGATTGTCCGGTTCCGGAAAAAGCACCGCGCTCCGGGCGCTGGAAGACATCGGCTTCTTTTGCGTGGACAATCTCCCGGTTGTGCTGCTGCCGAAGTTCCTCTCCATCACCCTCGAGTCTTCTCCGCAGATCAAACAGGTGGCGCTGGTCATGGATTTGCGGCAGAAAAGCTTTCTGGAAAAGTACCAGCGCATCTTTGAACGCCTGAAGGAAAAGGGATACCGGATCAAAATACTGTTTCTGGAAGCCGGAGAAGAGTCTCTGCTGCGCCGTTTCAGCGAGACGAGGCGCAGCCATCCGCTGTCCGAAAAGCGTTCCATCATGGAAGGCATTCAGGCGGAAACAGAAAAGCTGGCGACCCTGCGGCAAATGGCCGACATCGTCATCGACACCACGACGTCCAATGTGCATCAGCTCAAAGACACGGTGCAGAAGCAGTTTTTGCCTTCTTCCACCCGGAAGAAAATGATGATCAGCGTCATGTCTTTCGGTTACCGGTACGGCCTGCCGGCAGATGCGGACCTGGCGATCGACGTGAGATTTTTGCCCAATCCCTTTTATGTGGAAAAGTTAAAAAACATGACCGGCCATCATCGGGACGTGGAAAAGTACGTTTTGAACAATGAGGAATGCAAAACCTTCATCGTCAAAGCATCCGAAATGCTGAACTTCATCATTCCGCTTTATGAAAAAGAAGGAAAGGTGCGGTTGAACATTGCGTTCGGGTGCACCGGCGGCAAGCATCGGTCCGTCGTCATGGCCAATCAGTTCAGCCTGTTTTTCCAGAAGCAGAAATTCATCGTTCACACGACCCACCGCGACATCAATAAGAGTTAGGGAATCGCGCTTCACGCCGCCTTTGGCGGCGGCTTATGAGGGAAGAAGTTCAGGCAATTTGCGCGGAAGTGTATCGAGAGCTTTGAAAAGTGTCATTTCGAGGAGCGTGAGCGACGAGAAATCTTAAGGATGGCCGTTTGTTCAAGATTTCTCCCTTCGGTCGAAATGACAAAAACGGCCGTTCTTCAAAGCTCTCGTATCGACAACGGGCGATAGGAACCCATTTCATCTCGCCTCTCGCCGATGGCCCCTCGCCCATAGCCTTATAGAGTCATCTTTTTCATCACGTTGTCTTCAATCCAGTGCGGGTCCCACCATTCCTGCGGGTTGACAAACTCGCCGCCCACCAGAATGCTGAAATGCAGATGATCGCCGCCGGCCAGTCCGCTCAGTCCGGAGACGCCGATTTTTTCTTCTTTTTTGACGCTTTTGCCGACGGTTGTTTCAATGGCGGAAAGATGTCCGTACAGGCTGAACAGGCCCAACCCGTGATCGATGATCACGGCGTTGCCGTAAATGCCCAGCGCGCCCGCGAAGACAATGATTCCGTTGGCGGCGGCTTCGATGGGAGCGTGTGCCGTCGAGGCGAGATCCACACCAAGGTGCACCGAGTTGCCGAAGGGTTTGCCGTCCACCAGGTAGGTGCGCTGATCGCCGAACAGGGCCATGGGGGCGGCGTCGCGCATCCGGTGAAACGCGCCTTCCCATAATTTTTTATTGATGGACTTGCGGCAGACGGATTGAATGGTTTTGGCGTTCTCTTCCCGGAGAGTTGTGTTGACATAGCCAAAGACTTCAACGGGCGTCTTCCCCTGCAGCTGCGGAATCGACGCCTGGAATTCGGGCATGATTTTCTGGAGAAAGGTTTCGCTCAAATTCACTTTGTCCGCGCGGAATTTCTTCGGCTTGATCGTAAAGGGCATGGAGGTTCGAGCTTCGTTGCCGGCGTTGTCCCGGGCGAAAATGACGATTTTGGTCGCCGCGGAAGCGCCGGTTCCGAGGGCGAAGAAGGCCACCGACGTGGGCTTGCCGCCGATGACGATGTTGTATCCCGGGTAAAACCGGTCGTCCACGAAGACGCCGGTCAGCGCGGCCGGTTTGGACGTCCGGTACGGGATGAAGCCGGCGCCTCCCTGGTTGATGTAGTTGACGGGGCTCATCACGTAAACTTGCGGCGGCAGCGTATCGATCCGGGTCTGCTCGGAGACGACGGTTTCATTTTTAAAAAAGGAAGCGTCCCGGGCCGTGATGCGGACGACGGCCGGGCCGTTGTTCAGCTGGAGCGCGAGGGGCTCCACCGAAAGGCGAAGGACCTTTTGCCTGGTGCTTCGGGACGGAAATGTTTCCTCGGCGAGAAGATGCGGTTTGTTGTCCTGAACAAGCTCCACCTTCAGGCCCGACAGGCCGCTTCGCTCGTCGGCAAAGGTGATGCCGATGTCCTTTTTCCTGCCGATGGCAGAAATATCCGAATCCAGTTGAATCGCGGGTTTTTCCCGATCCAGCCAGCCTGCGAAATAAAGCCAGCCTAATGCCCCCGCCAACAGAATGATGGCGCACACCGCCGCAATAATCCCCGTCTTTTTCATTTCCGAAGCTCCTTGATGGAATCCTGATATTGAATTGGCGGTTTTCATAATGGCTTTTACGGCGGTTTGCAAGAAAAATATCCTTTTCCTGCCCTCGTAAGGAAAGACTTTATACCTTGATCTTGCTGGGAAACGCTGTTATATTCCCCGAAAAACAGCGAAGTGAAAGACGCATGCTGAAAAGCAAAAAAATTGTTCTGGGCATCACCGGCGGCATTGCCGCCTACAAATCGGCGGAGCTGACCCGCGCTTTTGTCAAAGCGGGCGCGGAGGTCAAAGTCATCATGACGCGGAGCGCGACGGAGTTCATTACGCCGCTGACGCTTCGGACCCTTTCCCGGAACCCAGTTTATACCGGCCTGTTTGAGGACGCGGCGCCATACGACATGGCCCATATCGCGCTTGCGGAATGGGCGGACGCGTTCGTCATTGCGCCGGCGACGGGGAACGTGATCGGTAAAATCGCCTCCGGCATTGCCGACGACCTTCTGACGACGACGATCATGGCCGAAAACAAGCCGACGCTGATCTGCCCGGCCATGAACGACAAAATGCTGGCCAATCCCTTCGTGCAGGAAAACCTTCGAAAACTCGCCGGGATCGGCTACCGCGTGATGCAAAGCGGCGTGGGCGAACTGGCCTGCAACGCCACGGGCGCCGGACGCCTGCCGGAGATCCCCGAGATTCTGGACGAGCTGGAAGCGCTTTTCACCGTCCAGGATTTTGCCGGAGAAAAAGTATTGGTGACCGCCGGGCCGACGCAGGAGCCGTTGGATCCGGTGCGGTACATCACCAATTTTTCATCGGGCAAAATGGGCTATGCGCTGGCGAAGGCCGCCCATCAGAGAGGCGCGAAGGTAACGCTCATCAGCGGGCCGACCAAAATCGCTCCCCCGAAGGTTGAAACCGTCATTTTTGTGCGCACCGCGCAGGAAATGCACCGGGCCGTCATGGACGCCTGTTCCAAAGCATCGGTCATCATCAAAGCCGCAGCGGTGGCCGATTACCGGCCCCGGATAACGGCTGCCGAGAAAATCAAGAAAGACCGGGGACCGGCCGCCGTCGAGCTTGTGCGCAACCCCGATATCATTGCCGCGATCGGCGCGAAAAAGAAGAAAGGCCTTCTGGTGGGATTTGCCATGGAAACCCAGGACCTGCTGGCCAATGCTCGCCAGAAAATGATCCGGAAAAAAATGGACATGATCGTCGCCAACAATCTGCGCGACGAGGGCGCCGGTTTTGAGACAGACACCAACATCATCACGATCCTTGACCGGCAGGGCCATAGCATCGCTTTGGAAAAGATGACCAAACAGGAAGCGGCGCACCGGATCCTGGATCATATCCGCTCGCTCCAAACGAAGAAAGGACCCGCCGGAAAAAAATGACGAAGTCCTTTCCTTCCCCTTCATCCGACGCGATCCGCAATGATTTGCTGTCCCTGGTGAAATCCGTCAGGGGGCAGGTGCTGGACGCCGACCGTCTGTATGTCGCCGTGGACTGCAAAAGACCCAGCCCGGCCCCGAAAATCAAGCCGGACGGCAGGGATCGCGCTGAGGCGTTTCACGCCCTTTCTCTGGAAGCCGCGAAATGCCGTCAGTGTCCTCTGGCGCAAACAAGAAAGAATGTCGTATTCGGCGCCGGGAGCTTATCGGCGCAGGTGGTTTTTGTGGGCGAAGCGCCGGGCGCGGACGAAGACGAACAGGGCCTGCCCTTTGTCGGCAAGGCGGGGCAGCTTCTGACCAACATCATTACTGCGATGGGGCTGACGCGAAAGGAAGTGTATATCTGCAATATCCTCAAATGCCGTCCGCCGGGCAACCGCACCCCGCTGCCGGAGGAAATCCGTCTGTGCGAGGCTTTTCTGAAGCGGCAGCTCAGCCTGATTGCTCCGCAGATCATCTGCGCGCTGGGGAGTGTCGCGGCAAAAGCCCTGCTGCGGACGGAAACGCCGATTTCCGCTCTGCGCGGGCGCTTTCAGTTGTACGAGGGGATCAAACTCATGCCGACCTATCATCCGGCCTATCTCTTGCGGAACCCGTCAGCCAAGAAGCAGGTCTGGGAAGATGTCCAGTTGATCATGAAAGAAATCGGACCTGGCGGGCGGTCATGAAGGAAGAGGCGTCATCATGCTGAAAAAAACAAGTTTCTTTTTTGTGATACTCCTGTGGATCGCAGCGGCCGGCGTCGTTTTCGCGCAGGAATCCAAACCCCTGTTTCATGTGATCGAGCTCAACGGAGTGATTACCTCTCCTTCGGCGAAATACGTCGCCCAGAGCCTGGAGGAAGCGACGGCCGCGAAGGCGGAAGGGCTGATCATTCTGCTGGATACGCCCGGCGGCCTGGACACCGCGATGCGGGACATCGCCAAAAGCATTCTCAACGCGCCGCTGCCCGTAATCGTTTACGTCTATCCGTCCGGCGCGCGCGCCGCGTCGGCGGGCGTGATTATCGCGCAGGCCGCGCATGTCGCCGCCATGGCGCCCGGCACCAACATCGGCGCCGCCCATCCCGTGGCCATCGGCCTGGGAGGCAGCGGCGAGATGGACAAGACCATGTCTCAAAAGGTGGAAAACGACGCGGCGGCCTATGCCCGCAGCATCGCCAAAACGCGCGGGCGCAGCGAGGAATGGGTGGAAAAAGCGGTTCGCAAAAGCGAGTCCATCACCGCCGACGAAGCCCTGAAGCTGAATGTCATTGATATCGTGGCCGTGGACATCGGAAAGCTGCTGGCCGCCATTGACAAGAGAACCGTGACCGTCGCCGGGGCCAAAAAGAAAATATCCACCGCCCATGCGGTTTTGGACACAAAAAAGATGGGCACACGGCAGGGGATTCTGGCGGCGATCTCCAATCCAAATATTGCGTATCTGCTTTTGCTGATCGGTCTGGCGGGGCTGTACTTTGAATTTTCCACGCCGGGCGCGATCCTGCCGGGCGTCATCGGCGGCATTTCCCTGCTGCTGGCGTTCTTTGCCCTGTCCACGCTGCCGGTGAGTTACACGGGGATTCTGCTGATTCTGTTCAGCGTCATTTTGTTTATTGCGGAGATTAAAATCATGAGCCACGGCATGCTGACGGTGGGAGGAGTCATTTCGCTTGCGCTGGGATCCTTTTTGCTGTTTGATTCGCCGGAGCCGGCGCTGAGAATTTCCCTGCAGGTTCTGCTGCCGGCCGTGCTGGTGGCGTCCGGATTCTTCATCGTGATCATCGGGCTGGCCGTCAAGGCGCAGATGAGGAAGCATTATTCCGGGACGGAGGCCATGATCGACGGCCGGGGGGAAGCCGCGACGGACATCCACGGCGACGGCAAGGTTTTTTTCCAGGGAGAATACTGGACGGCGACGAGCGATCGGGAAATTCCCAAGGGCGCCCCTGTCAGAATCATCAAGGTAGAAGGCCTGAAGCTGGTGGTTGAAGAAATAAAAGAAGGCAAATAAATTATCGATATAAGGAGGAAGGATTATGTTGGGTTCTTTACCGCTGCCCCTGTTGGTGGTGATCGTGCTGGTGGTTATGTTTCTGGCTTCCGCGATCAAAATTCTCAATGAATATGAACGGGCGGTCCTTTTCCGGCTGGGCAGGCTTCGCGACATCAAGGGGCCGGGGCTGATCGTTATCATTCCCGGCATTGATAAAATCGTCCGGATCGACATGCGCACCATTACGATGGACGTCCCGCCGCAGGATGTCATTACCAAGGACAACGTTTCCATCAAGGTTAACGCGGTGGTTTATTTCCGGGTGCTGGACGCCAACGCCGCCGTCGTGAATGTGGAGAATTATCTTTTTGCCACGTCCCAGCTTGCGCAGACGACGCTCCGAAGTGTTTGCGGCCAGGTGGAGCTGGACGAAATTCTGACAGAGCGCGAAAAGATCAACCTGAATATTCAGGAAATTTTGGATCGAAGCACCGACCCCTGGGGAATCAAGGTGTCGCTCGTGGAAGTGAAGCATATTGATCTGCCCGAAGAGATGAAGCGCGCAATGGCCAAGCAGGCCGAAGCCGAACGCGAAAGACGGGCAAAGGTCATCAATGCGGAAGGAGAGTTCCAGGCCGCGCAGAAGCTGATTGAAGCGGCCGCCCTGATGGGAACGCAGCCCATGTCGCTGCAGCTTCGGTATTTGCAGACCCTGAATCAGATTGCCGCGGAAAATAATTCAACGACGGTGTTTCCGATCCCGATCGATTTGTTCAAGCCTTTCCTGAATCTGGCGGGAAAATCGTAATCGCGCGCAGGGGGGAGCCATCCCCCCCGCTCAAAAATACATTTTAGAGAAGGAGAAGGATATGCCTAACGAAAAGAGAAACATTCTTACCGGCGGACTTATTTTAATCACCCTGGGGGTTTTGATCTTTATCAGCAAAACCACTTCCTACAGTTTCGGTCAAACCTGGCCGATTCTGCTCATCGTTATCGGCATCACCACGCTGTTTTACAGTATTCGTGCCGTCGAAGGCTGGTTTGTCGCCACGGTCGGCGTCATTTTTCTCATCATCGAACTGTACGGGTTTGATTTATACAAGTACTCCCAGTATATTCTGCCGGTAATCCTGATCGTGCTGGGTGTCTTTGTTCTGCTGAAGCGCCGCAAGCGATAAAAAATCGGCTGCGGAAAAAATACTTGCCATGCTCTTTCAGCAAAAAAAGGCCTTGGTCCTCAGCGATTTTGACGGCACGATTTCCCGGGTGGATGTTGGAGACGGCGTTTTGAGCCGGTTTGCCTCAGAAAGCCGGGAAGCCATTGACAGCGCATATATCAGAGGCGGTATGGGATCGCGGGAGGCGTACGGAAAAATTGCGCCGTTGGTCCGGGTCGATGCCGGACGTCTGCGCGCTTATGTTTTGAAATGCTCCGCCATCGATCCTTATTTTTCCCGTTTTTATCGTCTCGCCGCAAAAAAGGGGGTGGATGTCAAAATCGTTTCCGACGGGCTTGATTTTTACATCCGGGCGATTCTGGACAAGCACCGGCTGGGGGAGATTGAATTTTATTCCAATACCGTCGCTTTCGGCGGGGAGGATACGCTGACCTTTGACTTTCCACAGGCCAATGCCCTGTGCGGCCGCTGCGGGACGTGCAAGAGTAAAATTCTCCATGACCACCGCCTGATGTATGAAAAAATCATCTATGTCGGCGACGGCCATTCCGATATCTGCCCGTCCCAATACGCGGACCTGATTTTTGCCAAGGGCGAGCTTTTGAAGAAGTGCAGGCGGGAAAGCGCCGTTCCCTATCGCGCGTTTCATGATTTTCGCGAGGTTTCGGAGTATCTGAAGAAAAACGTTTAGCCAAGCGGCGCGCCTTTCGGGGAGCCGCCCGGGAGAAGAGATCATGAGCATTTCAAAGAAAATCAAGGCGTCCATGTCGCAGTCGTCATTGATCCGCAAAATGTTTGAAGAAGGGAACCTTCTGAAAAGCAGGCACGGACACGACAAGGTATTTGACTTCAGCCTGGGCAATCCCAATGTGGACCATCCCCGCGAATTCAAGAAAGAGCTGGTGCGTGTTGCCCGTCAGGAAATTCTGCTCAAGCACGGCTACACCCCCAACGCCGGCTATCCGGAAACGAGGCGGGCGGTCGCCCGCAAGATCAGCCGGACCACCGGTTTGAAAATGCATCCCGATCACATTGTCATGTCCTGCGGGGCGGGCGGCGCTCTCAATGTGATCCTGAAGTCGATCCTGGATCCCGGCGACGAAGTCATCATTCTCAAACCTTTTTTTGTCGAGTACCCCTTCTACATCGAAAACTACGGCGGCGTGGTGAAAACCGCGGCCACGCGCCCCGATTTTTCTTTGGATCCGGATGCCATCGGCCGGGCGATCACCCGCCGGACCAAGGCGATCATTCTCAATTCGCCCAACAATCCGACCGGTCGGGTGTACAGCAAAACGAATATTGCCGCACTGGTCCGGCTGCTGAAGGAAAAGGAAAAAAAATACAACAGGGCCATCTATCTTCTTTCGGACGAGGCGTACGCGGAAATCCTTTATGACGGCATCAAGCTGCCTTCCGTGCTGACGGCGTATGACAACAGCATTGTCGCCTATTCCTATTCCAAAACCCTGTCGCTGCCGGGCGAAAGAATCGGCTACATCGCCGTGAATCCGAAGGTTCACGAGGCGGATGACCTGATCCGGGCGCTGATTTTGTGCACGCGGATCATGGGCTTTGTGAACGCCCCGGCCCTGATGCAGCGCATCGTGGCCAATCTGCAGCACATCACGGTGGACGTGAAGATCTATCAGAAGAAAAGGGATTTGCTCTGCAGGGGACTGGCCCGGGCGGGATACAAATTCATCAAACCACAGGGCGCTTTTTATCTGTTCGTGAAAAGTCCGGTTCCCGATGATGTGGCGTTCGCGCAGAGGCTCGTGCAAAAAAATATTCTGGTCGTTCCCGGAAGCGGCTTCGGTACGCCGGGCTACTTCCGCATCGCCTTTTGCGTCGATGACGCGACCATCCGGAATTCCATGAAAGGATTTGCCGCGGCCATCCGGGAGTGCCGGAGCTAGACCTCTCCATGCGCCGCCAACGGGGTTCTTCAGGGAACGTTCGCGAGCGTTCCCTGAATTCACTTTCGATTCGATCATCCTGCATGCCACTGTAGGGAACGGTTTGAAACCATTCCCTACACTTTTATTCACAGGATATTTCCGATTTCCTCGATGAGTTGATTCAGCCGTTTGGGTGAAACAGGGTAGGGGGTTTTCAGCTCCTGCGCGAAAAGAGACACCTTGTATTCTTCGATCATCCAGCGCAACTCTTCCGTTTTGTTTCGCTTTTCCTCCGATAGGTCAGCGCCCGCCGCCTCCCGGATTTCCTGAAGTTTCGCGGTGTAAATGGCCGCTTCCCGCAGTTTGGATTCCGTGGACGCCAGGTTCAGGCTTCCCCGCCCGGCCCGCAGCAGGAGGGCTTTCAGATAGCGGGGCAGATGGCGCAGGCGGTCAAAATCGTAGCGCAGCATAAAATCTTCGGGAACCAGGCTGCGCATCTCCACCTCCGCCGCCTGCAGAAATTTTGCCACGGCCGGATGGGACCGGTTTTTGAATATCAGTTTTTGCAGGCCCTCGTGGGTTTCGGCAAAGCTCCGGAGAACCGGCGCGGCAGCCGCGATCACCTCCTGGCCGTAGGAAAGAATCCGGGGCTGGACGTCTTCGGCATGCTTCATAAACTCTTCGGGGCTTCGCCAGGACCGCTGGAAGAGATCTTTTTTCACCCGCTCGAGCAGGGATCGTTCCACCTGACGGACGCTGCCCAGCAGAGCCGCCTGTTCTTTGAGTTCACCCCCGAGCGACAGGTTTTTCCTGAGCTGCTTGAGCCTGTCCGTAAAATGGATGCCGTAGAGGGCGGAAACCCCGGCGGCATGATGGGCAGCGGCTTGACGGGAGTCGGCAAAAATCCGCAGATGAACCGCTTCCCCTTCAGCCTGCAGCGCCGGATAGGCGCAGCCGGTCACGCCGTGTTTGCCGGAAAGTTCAATGTCTTCGGGCAGACGCCCGAAGTCCCAGCCGGTGAGGTTTTCTTTTTCCCATTGCCTTCGGCAGCTCTCCAGAGACGTGCGGCGGACCTGTTCGGTCAGCTCCTGCCGCAGTTCTCCGATGTCGCGGCTGCTGCGGATTTCGCCGCCGTGATCGTCAACGACGCTGAAGCGGATCTGTAAATGCGGCGGCAGTTTTTCCGGCGCCCAGAAGCCGGACGGCACCGTCAAATGATATTCCTCGAATAAAAACCTGCCCAACGCCGCAGGCAGCTCGCGGTCTTTATCACCGGTCCGTTTGCCGAACTGTCCGGCAACCTGGATGGGCGGGGGCAGTTTCTGACGGATGTTTTTGGGCAGGGACTTGAGCCAGTGCAAAACCTTCTCCTGCCGCAGAGACGGAAGATGCTTTTCGATATTTTCCGAAGCGGTTCTGGAAACAAGCCCCAGCGGCACGCGGACGGTCACGCCGTCGGCTGCGCGGCCCGGTTCAAACCGGTAGCGGCAGGACAAAACGGCATTGCCCAGCCGGATCGAATCCGGATATTGCTTCAACTCCTCCGGGTCGGGGCCGCCGACGATCAGCTCTTCCTCCCGGAAGCGCAGAAAATCATCGCCGCCTCTGTCTTTGATCCATTTCTGCAGGGACCGGATGTCGGAAAGGAGCGGCAGTTTTTGTTCATAAAGTCCGGCGATGGCTTCTTCATCGGCGGCAATGCCGCGTTTGCGAAGCTTGTCTTCCATCGTTTTGACTTTTTCCCACAGCGCCAGGTTGTGCTCCACAAAGGGAAGTTTGCGGCCCGTTTCGCCCGTGACCAGCGCTTCGCGGATGAATATTTTTTTGGCTTCCTCCGGGTTGATCCGTTCATACGCGACGCTTCTGTGCTCCACAATGGTCAATCCGAATAAAACGACTTTTTCGGAAGCGACGACCTGTCCGCGGCTTTTTTCCCAGTGCGCCGCCCAGTGCTGGCAGCGGCAATGATCCCCGCCCAGCTCTTCGAGCCATTCGCTTTGGATATTGGCCGCGTTGCGGGCAAAAACCCTGGAGGTCAGGCTGATTTCGGCGGCGACAATCCAGGGGCCGCCGCGATTGAAAAGGCCCGAACCCGGATAAAGCATCACCTCGCGGCTTTTGGCGGCCGTATAAAAATTCTTTTCTTTTTTCTGCGCGATGTTGGAAAGATAGCCGCTCAGAATCGATCGATGAATTTTGTCGGCAATCGTCTGATCGATTTCCATCCGGGCGGGCTTTCTGCGCGAAGGCGACGTCGCTTTGCCGCCGATAATATCCATGATCTGCGAGTAAACATCCCGCCATTCTTTCATTCTCCGGTAGGAAAGAAAGTGATCGCGGCAGAATTTGCGCCACTGGCTCTGGGATTTCATCTGATCGAAATGGTCCGAATACCGGTTCCAGATCTGCAGATACGTGAGGAAGTCCGATTCCGGATGAGCAAATCGGGCATGCGCGGCGGTCGCCTGATCGATCTTGTCATAGGGCCTTTCGCGGGGGTCCTGGATGCTCAGCGCCGCGGCGATCACGGCGATTTCATGAATGCAGTCGTGCTTTTTGGCCTCGAGGATCATCCGCGACACCCGGGGATCCAGCGGAAACTGCGCCATGGCCCGGCCGATCGGCGTCAGTTGGTAGGGCTCGCTGTCTTCCGCGTTTTCTTCGCGGCTGATCGCGCCCAGATCGCGGAGGATTTCGATTGCGTCGCGGATGCTTTTCGGATGCGGCCGGTCGATAAAGGGAAAAGAGGAGATCAACCCCAGATTCAAAGACAGCATGCGCAGCACCACGCCGGCCAGGTTGGAGCGCAGAATTTCCGGCGCCGTATAAAGCGGCCTGTCCGCAAAATCTTCCGCGGAATAAAGGCGGATGCAGATCCCGTTCTGAACGCGGCCGCAGCGCCCTTTTCTCTGCTCGGCGCTGCTTTGGGAAACGGGTTTGACCGGCAGGCCGGTGGTCTGACTGCGGGGGTTGTATTCCAGCATGCGTGCGAGCCCCGAATCAATGACATACTTGATGCCGGGAATCGTCAGGGACGTCTCCGCGATATTGGTTGCGACAATGATTTTCTGATGGGAGGAGGGTTGAAAAACCAGTTTTTGCTGTCCGGAGGAAAGCCTCGCAAACAGGGGCAAAACAAGACCCGAACAGCGTTTGGCGAGGCGTTCACAGGCTTCGCGGATATCCTGCTCCGTGGGCAGGAAAATCAGAACATCCTCAAAGCGCCCCTGGCGCTGCAAATCCTCCACACAGGCCACGGCTTCATCGACGTAGGTCGTTTCGCCCTTTTCCTCTTTGGCCGGGTCCAGCGGCCGGTAGCGAACCTCCACCGGATACATCCGGCCTGAGACTTCGATGACCGGCGCCCCGTCGAATGCCTGCGCGAATTTGGCGGTGTCGATCGTGGCGGACGTGATGATCACCTTCAGGTCTTTTCTTCTGGGCAGCAGGCTTCGCAAGTACCCCAAAATGAAATCGATGTTGAGGCTGCGTTCGTGCGCTTCATCGACGATGATCGCATCGTAGGCCAGCAGATTCCGATCCCCGGGAGTTTCCGCGAGCAGGATGCCGTCGGTCATGACCCGGATCAGGGGCTCCGCCGATGTTTTTTCTTCAAAGCGGATTTTATACGCCACAGCCTCACCGCAGTCCTGGCCGAGCTCGGATGCGATGCGCGCCGCGATGCTGACGGCGGCAATCCTTCGGGGCTGCGTCAGCCCGATGATACCCCGCAGACCCAGCCCCGCCTCCAGACACATCTTGGGGATCTGCGTCGTCTTGCCCGATCCGGTTTCCCCGGTGATGATAACGACCTGATGATTCCGGATGGCATCGACAATGGTCTGGCGTTTGGCGCAGATGGGCAGTTCAGGAGGAAAATTCAGCGCGGGAACGGACTGTCGCCGCTTTTGTACGCGGCGGCGCGAGGCGTCCATCCGGCTTTGCAGCCGGGAGGCGGCATCGGCTCCGGGGGCGGGGCGTCCGCCCGGAGAGGCATTCGCGGTTTGCAGCGATTGCAGCAGGCGATGGTAATCGGCGATCATGATGTCGCGCGCTTGGCGCTCCACCAGGCGAATCAGCCGTTTATGGGGATGGTCTGAAGGCAGCATGATTCCCCGTCAGTGCCCGCCGTCAACGCCGCCAGCCGAAATCGAGAGCCATGTCCTGGGGCGCTTCCAGTTCGACGCCGGTTTCAATGATCTTTTTCTGTAACGCGGGCAGATCGACCAGCCAGACAAAGGCTGCCTCGCTTTTTTCCGAAGGCTCGGGCTGCTGTTTGAACGTCAGCTTGATTCTTTCATCGCGCGGCTGAGGGATCGGCTCTTCGATGCGTAGTTTGACCGGTGTGTTTCCGGTGTTTTTGGCTTCCAGACGCCATTGCCACCGGCGCGTCTGTTTGTTGGAAAAGAACTTTGCGCCGCCGGATTGATCCGCGACGGTCAAAGAGCTGACCGTGACGAAGGGGCTGTTGCCGAAATAAATGTCCGCCTCCTTGCCTGCGAGCGCGAAGGGACGCTTGCCGATGATCGCGCCGTCAATGACGAACGTCGCTTCCCCGGAAGGGATTTCCGCCGGTCCCGGCAGTTGGATCTTCGCCTGCAGATAGGCTTGAGGGGAGAGGCTGGGGCGCGCCAGGAAAAGGAACTGCGAAGGCCAGGTTTCTTCCTTGATTTTCAAACGCTGACGGTCCCCGGGCGCCACCGTCTTTTTTCCCAGCGACCAGACGGAATAGGTTGTGCGGACCGTTTCGACAGGCGCGGGCGCCCCCGCCGCCATCACGTCATTGGTCTCTTCCATGCTGAGTCTGGCCTGCGCGGCTTTTTCCCGATAGGATGATTTATAGATCACGGGAGTTTTCGGCTTGATCATCCAGGGAGGCAGCTCCGGCGGCGCAATCGTCCGGACCGGCTGCAGCGTGGCCAGATAAATTTGGGCCGTTTTCCATTCTTCTCCCGTGGACTGCCAGATCTCCGCGTCCCAGGAAAACAAAACATTGCCGGAAGAGGGCAGCGCCTCCATGCGGTAGAGGGGCTGCCAGCCGCAGCCGCCCAGCGTGTAGCTGTAGATCAGCAGCGCGTCGCGGGGAGCGGCCCCGGACAGCGTGACCGTCGCTTCCCATGCTTTTTCGCTTTTGCCGGCGGTCCGGTCCAGATTTTCCTGAATCTCCTTGATCTGCTTGTCGATATTTTCCATATCCGCTTCCACGGTGTTCTTTTCGGAAAATATTTTGCGGCTGCTTCTGCCGATGGCCGCCGCCAGCGTGTCCGCCTCGCTCACCGTTTTGGTTTTTGCCTTGGTCTGCGCCTGCCAGAACTGAATCTGGATCTCCAGCGCTTTGAGCCGGGCCGTGAGCTCCTTTTTTTCGTTCTGGGCTTTTTTTAACTGGGCGCGCAATTGGGCGATTCTGTTTTCATCAATGCGCGCGATGGACTTGATCCGGATATCGTCGATCTTGACGCGCGGGGCCGAAGACGGAGAAACCGTCAGGGATTCCGGGTCCGCCTGCGACGGCAAAACCAGAATCACCTGATTTTTATTTGCGCCCGCGGACGGCAGATCGATTTTGACGGTTTCTTCAACCCTTGCCGAATCGGGGAAAAGGGTCACTTCCCTCACCGCGGCCGGGGACACAGAAGGCATACACAACAGGCCGGCAGCCAGAAACGGCAATATCCCTATCCAGGTATGCCTGCGAATTTTGCGAAACATAGCGCATCCTTTCCTTTACATGTTCATGCTTTTTTTGACGCCCACCGCGATTTTGCGGACTTCATTCATGACATCCTCTTCCGCAATCGTCAGCAGGCGTCGGTTTTCCATGACCACTTTGCCGTTGATGATGACCGTATCGACATCGGCGCCGCCCGCCGCATAGACCATGTGGGACCAGGCGTTGTACATCGGCGTCAAATGGGGCTTGTTCAGTCCGATCAGAATGATGTCCGCTTTTTTCCCGGTTTCCAGGGAACCGACCCGGTGTCCCATGCCGAGGGCTTTTGCGCCGTTGATCGTGGCCATGCGCATCGCGGTTTTGGCGTCCATGACGGTCGGATCCAGCATGGCGACCTTGTGGAGTTTGGCCGCTGTGGACATTTCCTTGATCATATCGAGCGTGTTGTTGCTGGCGCAGCCGTCCGTTCCCAGCCCCACGGTAATGCCGGCTTCCAGCATGTCCGTGATGGGGGGGATTCCGTTGCCCAGCTTCATATTGCTGGCGGGATTGTGTGAAACCTTGCAGCCGTGCTTCGCGAACCGATGGATGTCGTCGAGGGTTAAATAGACGCAGTGAAACGCCAGCAGCTTTTCGTCGAGGCACCCGATGTCGTCCAAAAAAGCCACCGCGCTTTTTCCGTGTTTTTCCAGAAGCTGGTCATGCTCCTGCTGATTTTCCAGAAGATGAATCCCCAGCATCAGGCCGAATTCGTCGGCGATGATTTTGGCCTTCTGCAGCAGCGGGCGCGAACAGGTGTAAAGCGAATGCGGTTCGACGATAATCTTGACCAGGGGATCATTGTACCACTTTTCGGCAAGCCGCCGCGTGTAGGCGAGGCCTTCCTCGGTGGTTTTGCAACTGGGCGAGGGAAAGTCGAAAAGGACCTCGCCGACCAGGCAGCGGACGCCCGCCTCTTTGGCCGCGCGGGCCGTTTCCTCTTCAAAGATGTACATGTCGCAGAACGTCGTCGTGCCGGATTTGATCATTTCCGCGCATGCCAGGAGCGATCCCCAGTAAGCCAGATGCGGATTGACGTTTTTCGCCTCCGCCGGGAACATATAATCGTTAAGCCACTCCATCAGCTCCAGATCGTCCGCGATTCCGCGGAAGCAGGTCATCGCGGCGTGTGTGTGCGTGTTGACGAAACCGGGAAGCACCAGGGAGTCTTCGGCGTCGATGATTTTTTTTGCGGCATACCGCTGCAGAATCTCTTCTTTCCGGCCGATGTCAATGATGGATGAATCGTGAACGGCGATTCCGGCGTTGTCCAGACAGGTGTTTGCCTCGTCGAGCAGGAGCGCTTTTCCGCCGGAGATGATCAGGTCGATGTCATGCATGAAGGAATCCTTTCAAAACAAGCGGGTGCTTATCATAAAACACGGACGGGCCACAAGAAACAAAAATCCCTCGCGGGAACGACGCGAAGACATCCTGAAGGGAAAAGAGGAGGGCTTTGAATCTCTTAGGGTTCCATTCCCCGCCGCTTGCGGCGAATGGCCCATACAAAATAGAAAGCTTTTGATACCCCGCTGCTTGCGGCGGGGTTGTTCATTAACGGCCATTTTTGTCATTTCGACCGAAGGGAGAAATCTTGAACAAACGGCCATCCTTAAGATTTCTCGTCGCTCACGCTCCTCGAAATGACACTTTTCAAAGCTCTCAAGAGACCATCCCTGCCATTATTTCCCACGCAAACGGCAATCCATCGAATCCGTGCTTGTGATATCCTGCTTCTAATGATGTCATTCGCGAAGGCGGGAATCTATTTCCCGATGTCCCTCAGGTAGGGCCGTGCGGCTGGCCACAAAAGAGCAAATCCTTGACACATCCAGACAAAAATAATATATGCCGCGAGGTTTCTTGGCAAAATCACCATCGGCCTGGGTGGCGGAACTGGTAGACGCAAGGGACTTAAAATCCCTCGAGGCTTAGCTTCGTGTCGGTTCGATTCCGACCCCAGGTACCAAATGAAATCAAGGGCTTGTGACATTCTTTCATTCCACAGGTCCTTTTTCTTTTGTTCAATGATTCAAAAGATTGCCACTTTATTGTTGCTTTGAGGAAGGGTTGACGTGGTTTTACCGTCTTGTTCCATCACTGTTTTTTTCGGTTGTATGCCGCTCTCTTTTCTCCCAAGCCTTGCACAAGGCTCTGTATATCTTCATAAATTCCCGGCGGCCTTCCCGGTCGCAACCCCCGCTTTCCGCCCAGCGAATGCTCCGCTGATAGGCAAAGAGGCAACAGCGGAGATCCTCAAAGGAGCCGTTCCACCGCCCTTTCTGCTTAAAGGACTGGACCTTTTGCCAATGCTCCTGCGTGAACGGCTGGACCCGCCAGATTTCTTCGGCGTACCGGTAGCCGTCGATGGTCAGGGCGTAATCGATCAACGCGTCGTAGTCATCAAGGGAAGGGTCCGGCGGCGTGTACATTCGTGAAAAGTTATCGTTCGTCAAGAGAAAAATCCCCTTCCATTTCGCATATCGCGTGCTATACTGCACCCGTACGGGCGACAGCAGGAAATTGCGGCGTGCCTGCGGCGGGTTCCCGAAAGGGTTCCTGGTATGGAGGGACAGCCGGCCTCCCGCCCGTACCCTTTTTACCTCATGCCCGCCGTCAGAATTTTGCCTTTCCCGCGCCTTATGACCATGCCTCTGCCAGCGTTGTCCGGAAAAGCTCATCCAGTTTGCCGCTCTGGCTTGGACGCTTCTGGTGAATGACACCGTTATTTTCCCAGCGGTCCAGTTCCGCCGCGATAAAACAGCTCAGGGCCTCGATACGCGGTCCCCGATCCAGCTCCGCTCCGGCGCGCTTGGCCGCAAGGAGCCGGTCGATCTCAGTTGCGACCGGCGGTTCCAGGGTCAGCTTGCTCACCAGGATGTTGAAATCCGTGGGAACGACGCCCCATCCCCGCTCGATCCAGTTCATTGCCAGGATGGGGCGCAGGACGTAGAAATATTTCTTGATCCACACCACGTCGCCCTTGAGGTATTCCCGGTAATTGCCCCGCGCCATGTGGAGGTAATGATAGAGGCAGGTCGTTGGGGAATAGTAATCCGGCAGCAATTTGCGCATGCTTTCCGCTGTTGAATATTTCTCCAGATAGACGATGGGCGAGCCCAGCCACTCCAAAAGCGGCGGGTTGGATTTACAAAACAGCAAAAGAGCTTTTTTCAAATCCCAGCCGCTGATATCCAATCCATCTTGAACAGGCCGCTCGATGACGTCTCGTTTGACGTTGATGGACAGATACCATTCCACAGGGCGGACATACAAAAAACGGACATCATAATCGCTGTCGGCGGAGGGAAAACCCCAGGCCCGGCTGCCGGATTCGCAGGCATAGACGATCCGGACATTTTCGCGGGTTTCGATCTCATGGAGTTGGGAGAGGATGCGTGATTTCACCGTTACGATGACTTCCCTGGGTCAAATGGTAATTTCTTTCAAGACTTCCGGCCGTAAATCAGCGATTCTGATCAGTGTTTTTGCCGCCCGGGACGGTTCGCGCCGCCCCTGTTCCCACTGCTCCAGCGTTTGTTTCGAGACGCCCATCAATGCGGCAAACTGGCTTTGGGAAAGGCCGGTCTTGATACGCGCCCTGGCCACTTCCGTTTTCGGTTCGACGACAACCCTTTTGCCGCCTCCGGCCTTGATTTCGTCTATGCCGTCCAAGACTTCCTGCCAGACGTCCCTCTTTGCCTCGTGACGTTCGAGTTCCCTGCTGGATAATTTACTGTTTTTCATGTTCAAATCTCTCTTTCATTGCTTTTACAATGTATACTGAGATTTTGTGTTCCCGGCTATCATAAGCGGCGAATATTCGATAGTGGTTATGACGAGCGGCTTTTTTCATCCCGCGTCCCCACGCCCTCGGCAATAAAGGTTAGAACCAGG